>SPJK01000116.1_pt1 | contig 12295 bp, 7 predicted proteins | sample 3741771 | NCBI WGS metagenome assembly SPJK01 (sample SAMN10925997, study PRJNA522277) | cold seep metagenome | isolation source: Elba SIP-enriched marine methane seep metagenome, extraction at timepoint T2 | place: Italy: coast of Elba, Mediterranean Sea | reverse complement strand
ATTCCAAGCAGCCCAGCTGTTGTGCAGAGTCGGTATCCCCAACCAACAAAGCTTTCAATAATGGCGTTGCAAGTATATCCATAGGCATCACTGTTTCATAGATGCCGACAGGGACAACTGCTCTGTCACTTCCATTTTTATTAGTAGTAAATGGAAACAAACGTCCACTTTGACGCTGACGACTGGATGTGTAAACATTGAGAGCAGAATATTTGTCTTTTCCAGGAACTATCCAGCCAAAAAGTTCTCGACTTCGGCCTTCTTCCAAGACTGACACCTGATTACTATAACAGCCTAAGAACGCAGACCAATCAGCTGCTTGGTGCCCATAAAGCACAGAACCTGAAATAACTCTATTGTCGCAATCTTCTAACTCACCCGCCACGACATCATCTGTGTTTGCACCAACGCGTGTACGCACCAGACGTGGCTTTTTAACCGAGGGTCCAGCTAATGAGACAACCCGATTCACATCAAGTTTTCCGGTGGTAAACAGTACACCGATAGCAATTACCGCCTGGTAATCGATATGCCAGACATTTTTATCCGCACTAACCGGGTCGATAAAATGAATATGAGTACTGGGTAATCCAGCCGGATGAGGACCAGAAAATTCAGCCGTTTTTACTTCTTCAGTTGCAGAGATTTCAGCACCTTCTTTCTTACAAAGATAGATATTGACATCTGCCAGTCTGGAAATAGCAGTCAAACCCTTTTTGAATTCGTCTGCCTTTTCTTTAATAATTACCGAAGGATCTGCAGCTAATGGTCGTGTATCCATAGCCGTAACAAAAATAGAACTTGGCACACTTTCTGCCAATGGAATTTTTCCATAAGGTCTAGTCAAAAAAGAAGTCCACAGACCGGAGCTCAACAAATTTTCTTTTACTTTTTCAGCGGACAAAGACGGCAATTCTTTATCAGAATATTTTGCAAACTCTACTTGATCAGAACCATTCAATTCGATAACAACAGATTGCAGAACTCGTTTAGCCCCTCTGTTAATGGCTTTAACAACTCCAGCACCAGGCGCTGTAAAATTCACACCTGGATTCTGTTTATCTAAAAATACTACCTGACCCAATTTGACGGTATCGCCAACCGAAACCATCATTTTTGGTTTTAAGCCGATATAATCACAACCCAAAAGCGCTACAGAATTTACCTGATTCGAGCCATCTATAACCTGTTCAGGCTGTCCGCTAATGGGAAGGTCTAAACCTTCTTTAATTTTAAAACGCATAGTGAATAAGCCTATACTCCAGACACATTAGGATAAACACCCCTTTAAAAAGGGGCAGTTTGAGACACAAAAAAACTTTGATATTAGACCACAATAAGCCTTATTTCTCAATTGGAAAACGTTTTCTTAATTAACCCAGGTAATTAAAGAATGGCTTTTTTGATTAATCTGGCAAAAAAATGCCTGAACCAAACGGCTAAAGAAATATCAGTCTTTGGCCTGGGCTATTTTGCTTAAGATTTGCAGTCAAGTTATTAGGAAGCCATTCATAGGCTCTGTTTTTTTATCATAAAAAAACACATATAAACAGATGAATAATCTATATTTTATCTGTTTGGTAACATGCAATAACAAAATATCTGGGTATAAGCTATCAAGTCTAGCTGAAAAAAAATAATACTCAAACAAAACAAAAACAACAGGCCTTCAATAACAAACCTGCCGAGCTGATGAATTGGAGAATGAGCTATATGTATTGATAACTATCGCCCATACTTTTGAAATTTCAAGGTAATGCAAAACTATCGAAAACCTTTAGAAAAAACCATACTAAAAATAACGGACAACTTTTTGCAAGTAAGAATAAGGAAGGAAAATCAGGATTTATGAGGAAAAGCCCTAAAAACGACCAGGAAAACGATAAATTCATCATGCATGCATTAGGCTATGCATGCATTAGGCTATGCACGCATGATGGCTTCTAAATTTTAATTAAATGTAGCACCTGAATAACTGGGTAATCTAGGCATATCTTGCTTAGGAAACTCACCGGTCAAAGCATTTAAAAAAGCAACAATATCTTCCACTTCCTCATCAGACAAGTCTTTTCCTAACTGTAATTTCGCCATAATCTTAACGGCTCTTTCCAATGTTTTAACTTTTCCATTATGGAAATAAGGTGCTGTCAAAGCAATATTTCTCAACGTAGGCACCTTCCAGAAATGCTCATCTTTTTCTTTCCCTGTGACTTCAGCCAGGCCTTTATCTCTTTTGAATTTATATTGTGCTTCAAAATAGCCATTACTGATTACAGGAAATTTTTGAAACGTACCCGGACCATTGAATGCAGGACCGCTGTGACAACCTGTACACCCAATTTCAACCGCTGTTTCCATCCCTCTCACTTGCTGTGCGGTCATAGCGGATTTATTCCCTTTCACATATTTGTCATAAGGACTGTTCGGTGTAATCAGAGTCCTTTCATATGCAGCAATAGCTTTCGTGGCATTATCTTTACTAATTGAGTTTTTTCCAAATGCTTCAGTAAATGCCTCATCGTAACCCTCAATCTTCTTTAATCGGGCAACGACTTGATCCCAGTTTTTCATACCCATTTCAATAGGGTTAGTTACCGGCCCAGCAGCCTGCTCTTCTAAACTCGCAGCACGACCATCCCAGAACTGGACTTCATTAAATGCCGCATTCCAGACTGTTGGAGCACTTCGTCCCCCAACCTGTCCACCAACACCAACCGAACCACCTCGGTTATCTTCACCGCCTAACATAGTATTGTGGCAAGAAGCACATGAAACCGTACCAGAAGAGGATAAACGTGGGTCATGGTACAGCATTTTGCCTAACTCTACTTTATCTGCCGTCGTCGGGTTATTGGCCGGAGCAGGCGCCTTTGTAGGTAAAGGCTGCGCAACAGCTATAGAGGCTGCGCCTGCAAATACGAATGTTGTCATCATTGAATAAATTTTGTGCATAGTTTCCTCCGGGTATTATTATTTTTAGATGCCAATTGTAGGGCATAAGATCACACAGGTAAACAATACCTGAAAAACAATCCGAACAGACCTGCCCGGAAAGTTTATTAACAGGTAATATTTAATGTGTCGTCTAACATTTATTAATTCAAGCCTGGAATCAACCTGCCTGAGTATTATCATCACCCTGTCTTTCTTTTATTTCATTTATCGATTTTTGCAAACTCAATCGCTGTTTTTCCAGCTCCAACAACTCTATCTCGCGTTTTAAAAACTGATCAGTCTTTATATTGGCTTTATAGTTTTCTTCATGAATAAGCCGTTTTTGTTCTTCTAAAAATCGCTGATGTGAAATATCCTGATCTATCTCCAGTTGTTTTTGCCTATCCCTAAAAGCCAGTTTTTCTGCATAAGTTTTATTTTTTGCCTCCAACCAACGTTCCTGTTCTACATTATAATTGGCAATTTTTGCTTCTATTTCCTGGCTTTTAATTTTGGCTTTATGGATCAACGTATCTGCTTTTTCAGCTTCCTCGCTCTCACGCTCCAATGAATTTCTACGCTTTTTAAAATTCAAGTCTCCGACCATACTCATTTCTTTCAAGCTGTTATTGTGAACAATTTTGTCAGCATGAATACGCTTTTTAATTTCATACTGCTCCAATAATTGCTGCTCTTTTTCCTCCAGCAATTTTTTTTGATTCTCAGCATGTAAAGTTTGTTTTTGAAGATCCAATAACGCTAATTCATTCAAGTATTTAAATTGACGTCGTTTATGATCAATTTTTTGCTTTTCTTCATCCTGTTCTTGACGAAATAGCTCCTCTTTTTTTTGTTCCTGATATTCGTAATTTTTTTTCAGGACAGAAAGATAGATATTTTCCTTATTGAGGTGCAAGTCAGGAAAATCTTCAAAACTGGGTTTTAAACGACAACTGACAAAAGTCTGGATATCTTGAACTAACAAAGTTTCGGATATAGCCAAACATATATCATTTTCAAACTGACCTAAACCTTCATGAAACCAATGACTATCATTTAATGAAGCAATTTTTTTATCCAGAATATCAACAACCGTGCCATAATAGTTCTGAATGACATGCTGATTAATATTTTCTAAAAGATCCAGATTATTCAGCGCATATTCCAATGTCACCTGAAACCTGAGCTTAAGCGAAATTTCCAGCTGACAAAACTCATCATATAGTTTACGCTGTTCGTTTATACGCCATTCTTCTATTGGAAGAGAATACAGTTTATGATAAATGCGTTTACTATACCTGGTGGGCTTTAAAAAAATTTTTTCAAAAGGACCCAGACGACTGATGACCAATTGCCTGTCTGGATCAAAACCAGGATTCCAGCTTTCATAATCATCCTCTTCGAATACATGCTCACCAAGCCATTGGTCAATTTCTGTCACATTATTCTTCATACACTTCTGACTCCTTCATAACCTCTGACCTTAAATGCTTGACATTCTGTTTCAAACGAACAATGCGCTCACCCATCCTATCAGCAATCAAAGGGTATAAATTAGGTGAAAACTCAACGGTACGATGATCAATTTTTCTTAAAAAACCCCGATTCAGCAACAAACCGACAGCAAACATACGAGAAAGGTCAGAATAACGTTTTGCTTTCTCGATAGCTGTTTTTTCAATGATCATCTGTAATTCGTCGTTTTCATTAATTTTAAATTCTGTAAACTGGTTTAAACATTCAAAAATCAGATCTTCTTCTTTCAAGCTCAATGGCCCTGGTGCAGAAAATTCAAGTCGATAAGATAACAAGACAGTAAAGAAATCGACCATTGCCGCACAAACAAAAGCAAAGATTGAAAAGCCTTCCCACATGGCAACCGAAGGTTTGATATCAATCGTATATTGTTTATAAGTCATCAACATTGGGGCACTAGGCAGAGATGTACCAATCATTGAAGACAAATTACCCAACTGCAACTGAACTTCCTGATAATTGGTCAGGACATTATAATAAGCAGCTTCCAGATTCTTTGCCACATCAAGATCACTTAAACTGCCTTGCAGTTTTTGAATTTTTCTGTCCAGAAATAAAAATTGGACATCCATTTCATCTGTCTTTTGCTTTTTGGCCTCATAGATCTTTTGATAATGTTTCCAGAATGGCCCTTCACCGACAAGATTTCTATAGGCACCTGAAATCAAAGGATGCGTTCCAAAATACGCTTGAGATACTTCTTCTGAAGCTTTCGCCAGCTCTGCCTGCTGCTTACTTAATACTTCGCCTTTAATTGTCTGCACCTGTTTCAGGTATTGGTTAATATCACCTCGAATTCTGTTTAAACGATTGATATGAATCTGGTCTCGCTGAGAAATTTCGTAAAATTTGAAGTAAGAAAATGAAACAGAAGCGGTTAAAGCGATTAGCAAAGAAATAAATACAGATAAATAGCGAATGCGGTTAGCTTTCCAATGTATTCCAGCAATTTCAAGCGAGCAAATGACGACAATAGATTGAATTGCTACGGTAATAACTAATGCGATCCATGGAGTGATAAAGTGAGAGAGTCCGTAATAGGTCGTAAAGCCTGAGGCGACACTCAACATGAGAACGATAGGAATAGTCCAGACTTTTAAAAATCCGACAAAAAGTGTCTGAACGCTGTTTATCAGGTTACCAACACCGGAAAACCTTTTTTCTGTCTTTTCAAGATGAGCCATAAACAATCTTTATTAATTATGAACCAATAGCCATCGTCCTTAGAGACTGTTTGGAAAAACTCTGCACAGGTACAAAATCTGAATCATATTTAGGCTTTGCCCGGATATTTCATAAAGGCGGTTAATATTTTCAACTCAACATAACCTATTCAAAAGCTTACGCAATATTTTTATCTGATTTCAAAAATACCGTTTGAACCTGAATGGTTTTCTGAATAATCCTGGTTAGAAGCTTCCCACAATTCCCTTCAAAACCCATCGTTAATCTTGCCTCAAATTCAATTAATGTGACAACGTTGCAAAACAACTGAACTGAATCCTGATATATGAAAACACGACATAAAGTCCACAGTTTTATTCTGAAATATTAAGAAACTTTTTCATCATTTCTATAGGTTGTTTCGCTTAAAATCTGGCCTGACTCATCCCAGATGGTAATCAAGCCTTCCCTTTTGCCATCTTTAAACAGTCCCTCTACTTTTCGCTGTCCATTTTCATGCCAGTCTATCCATCGACCATGCTTGATACCATTCTTATAATGTTTCTCAATTATTCGCTGTCCATTCTTGCTCCACCAAGCCCAAACGCCTTCCTGCTTTCCTTCTAAATAAAGACCTTCACTTTCCTTTTGACCATTACTAAGCCAAGCGGTGAATATTCCATCTTTCATCCCGTGTTTGTAATGAACTGTTTTTTGTAGGTGGCCATTATCATAACGCGTGACGAGTTTACCATTAAAGGGTTTGTCCATTCCAGACTCATACATAAGGCCTTCTGCACGTTCTATCAAATAGTTAACAATCTTCTCAGACATTTTCTGCCCACAATCAGGACAAAAATTGACTTGTTCTATATCCGGCAACTGGCTTCCACAACTATGGCAAAACATTAATAACTACCTAAATTTAGAAAATTTAAAAAAACGCATGATTTTAATGCTTATTCACTTGTTATATCACTCATTTATTAGTAACTGCCCTGCCATTTTATCTGTCCATCATCCGTCCAGATAACCCATTCATCGACTTGAACACCTTTTTCCCAGGCACCTTGTGAATAAAGCTCTCCATTTTCATACCAGACCTTTTCTATGCCATGCTTAAGTCCATCCTGATAATTCAGCTCACATTCCTTATTTCCATTTCGAAACCAGTCAATAGAACAACCATTTTCCTTTCCTGACAGCCAGCTGGTTTCACTTTTTTTTAATCCGTTATCATACCATTCCTTATCCATCCCATTTAATTGTCCATTCAAATAATGGACTTCCTGGGCTTTGATGCCGTTTTCAAACCAAAAGGTCCATATGCCGTGCGCATTTCCATCTTTATAAGACTCTTCGTATTTTCGGGTTCCATCCTGATAATAAGCAAGTGCCGTCCCTGTAAACGATTTACCTTGATAACAGGTTAAACCATTAATCTTTTCCAATTTAGAGAAATCAACTTGCTGTTTTAAAGTCTTTGATCCACATGATGAACAAAAATTTACATCGGTTTCTATTTGTTTTCCACATTGATAACAGTACATGGTTCTCTCTATTTAAGATCAAGAATGAATTAAATTGAAATAGCTTCCCTGTGCAGTTATCCCTAAAAAGTTAATAAGGGCTGTCCAAAACTTGATTCGCATAGCTTTATTAAACCCTATCATCCTTCATTAAAGCTAGTAAAAAGTAATCCCTTCTTGAAGTTTCCATTCATAAATGCCCACATCATAACATTGATTCCTTCACAATTAATTGTTGTAACAGCGACAACCCTCACTTATATGCTTTTGTTCCAATGAAAAATGATACTGAACGATTCCTAAGCAGTCTATTTTGGCTCAAATCCTTTCCATGTAAGCTTTTACTCACTATACTAAGGCTCAATCTTGCACTAAAGACCTTCAAGGCCTTTATTTCTGCTGACAACGTTACTCCCAAATTAACATTGCAGGTTAGTTCCAATGAATCCAGACATTTGCCTAGTTTGTAATTGTAAGCTTTTTAAAGCACCACATAGCAAGATCTGCATGTATAAAACACCATTTAACTGAAAAACCTGGATGTTTATCAATTTTTGTTTTTTTCCTCCTTATCTATCCTTTTATAGTTCTCTCATCTCTCAGGGATCTATCATAAAAGCTGGAAAGGAAATTGTTCTATCTCTGGAGCATTGCAATGAATAAATTTTTCAGGTACATGCTGCAAACCTGTTTATATTGTTTCTGCTCACTTGTCTATGGCTCAACCGATTTAATTCAAACTTTAGAAGATGAATCCTCTTTGTTTGAAGAAATCACTTTTGTATATACTGCATCCAAATATAGCCAACCCGTGACTGAAGCACCTGCATCTGTCAGCATTGTTACCGACGATGAAATAAAAAAGTTTGGCTACCGTTCATTAGCTGAAGTTTTAACCAGCATGAAAGGCATGTACACCAGTTACGACCGAACATACCACCGCTTGGGTATCAGAGGTTTTAACAGACCCGGTGATTATAATTATCGCATTCTTATTCTGGTCAACGGTCACAGGATCAATGACAATATAGTTGACTATAATGCTATAGGCACTGAATTCATTGTCGACATCGATGATATTAAGCGCGTTGAACTGGTAAGAGGTCCTGCCTCTTCTCTGTATGGAAATAATGCATTTTTTGGCGTCATCAATGTGATCACCAAACAAGGCAGAGATTTACAATCGGTTTCAGCGTCTGCAGAAGGGGGAAGCTATCATAACTATAAAGGTAAATTTGCCTATGGCGACAAATTCAGTAATGGCGCTGAAGTCTATTTTTCGGGCAGCTATCACAACAGTGCTGGCAAGTCACACATAGATATTCTTCAACAAGGCACTGTTAAAGAACTGGATGGCGAACATACAGAGCGCGGCTTTGTAAATCTTTCCTATCAGGACTTCACTTTAAACGGCAGCTTTGCTCATCGTAGTAAAGATATATCCGTTCCTATTCAAACATTACTAAACGACTCTAGAACGGTGTTTGTTGACCAAAGAGCTTATGTAGACCTGCTGTATGAAAAAACGTTTTCAAACAGTCTGAATATGATGGCGCGCCTTTATTATGATTATTATCGTTTTGATGGCGACTATGCCTTTTCAGAAGAATCCTTATATCAAGATGATTTTACCGGCCAATGGTGGGGCTCAGAGCTTAAACTGATAAAACAACTTGGCGAACACCGCATATCTCTGGGTGGAGAATACCGAAACAATTTTCAACAGAATATCCGCAGCTTTGAATCCCCTCCCTTGAACGAATTTGTTAATAGCCGCCAACATAGCGACACTTACGGTATCTATTTACAAGATGAATACCGAGTATTGGACAACCTGACGATTAACATTGGTTTTCGTTATGACAATTACAGCACGACCGGCGATACAGTAAACCCCAGAGCAGCATTGATCTATCAGGCATTTGAGAACACAACATTCAAGTTCATCTATGGCCAGGCCTCCAGAGCACCCAGTGATTTTGAAAAAAATTATGCTTTCAGTAATACCTGGATTACGAGTAACAATCTGATTCCAGAGAATCTAACGACTTATGAACTGGAATTAAGCCATAAATTTAATCGTCATATCAATGCCACCCTCACCCCCTTTGTGTTTGAAGTGGAAGATATTATTCAACTGGATGGCAATGGTACTGCTGAAAATCCGAATATATATAGAAATACTACAAATATTGATATTTATGGTTTTGAATTTGAATTGAACGGCCAGTGGCAAAATGGCTGGAAAAGCCGGTTAAGTTATGCTTATCAGCATGCAAATGAAAAAGGCCTGGAACGTACTCCCGTCAACTCACCGTCACATTTGACCAAATTAAATTTAATAGCACCACTTTGGTATGAACAGGTTTTTGCTGGACTAGAAATTCAATATACCAGCAGAAGAAGCACCCGTACAGATTCTGTACCGGGCTTCCTGCTGACAAATTTAACCTTGTATGGAAAGGATGTATTACCAGGCCTGGAAGTTTCAGGCAGTCTTTACAATCTTCTGGATAGAACTTATAAAGATCCGGTCAGCCCGGACCTGAGCTCTGAAATTGTAGAACAAAACGGAATTCAATTCCGTTTAAAGTTACGTTATGAATTTTGATTGGGTAAGGAAACTGAATTGTCAATTCGAATTATTTTATTCATCATTCTGAACATTATTTATGTTCCACTGTTGTTTGCAGATCAGAGCCTGCACATAACTGCCATGTTAAGCCATGACAAAAAGCCCTATCATGACGTTGTGCAAGGGCTTTCTGACTATCTAAACAATAAAAAACAGCCTCATACTCTCAAGATCATCAGCAATTTTGAATCAAAAGATAAAATTCTGACTGAAGCAAAGAAAAACAAAACAAACATCATTCTGGCTCTGGGGCAAAAAGCCACTCAATTTGGCATGACACATTTTGATCATTTGCCCATATGTGCCGCGATGTTACTGAATCAAAAAATAATTAACAACGCTGAAAAGACAAACAATGTCACAGTTTTAAGCCTTGAATTTTCTTTAGAGACTCAAATCACATGGCTCAAGTCCTTCCTGAAAAACCGTGGCCAGGTCGCTGTGCTTTACCCTGAACGACATAACAAACAACAACTCAATCAGTTTATTCAGTTAAGTAAAAAGCACCAGCTTCCCGTATATCTTAGCCAGATTAACAACCAGAATAATATTTCTGAATTTTTAGACCGTTTACCGAGAAATATTGCCGGTATCTGGAGCTTTACCTCCAATTCAATTCTTTCTGTTCAAAATGCTAAAACCGTATTATTGTACTCTTTCAGAAATCGTATCCCGGTCATTGGGCTCTCGTCACCCTGGGTAAAAGCAGGCGCATTATACGCATTGGAAAGAGACTATCATGATATCGGCTATCAATCTGGTTATAGAATACTACAGTTGTTTCAAGGGATTAATCCCCAGGATTTATCAACAGAAAGCCCACGGAAAGTCAGATATGTAATCAATTTGAAAACAGCAAACCATATGAAAATTGATTTATCAGAAGACATCATCAAAAATGCTTACAAAGTTTATTAATCGCATAAAGACAATGAAACTGACTACAAAATTCAATTGCTTCAGTATCATAATAATTTTATTCAGTATTACTGCAACAACCTCTATCAGTACATATCAGCATATCAACGAAACCTATCGCGCCTTAAAAAAACAGGGGAAGTTTATCGCCCAATTACTGGCAGTGAATAGTGAATACCCGTTTTACAGTAATAACCTGAACGAATTAACCAATATAGCCAATAAAATGGCAAAAATGGACCAAATTGCCTTCATTGCATTTTTTGACAAGGACAGAACGTTAATTCTTAGTCAACAATTCAAAAATTCACAACAACCAATCGATTTCAAAACCTGGAAATTGGGCCGGCCTGACCTGATTGATTTAATCAAAGGTAATTATAAAGATCATACGTTGAATTTTCATCAGGATGTTTATGGCCAGAACCAAAATGATGAAATGGTACTGCTGGACATAGAAAGCAACCACAACAACAGAGAACTTATCGGTCATATCTATTACGGCTTATCACTCGATCCTTTTTACCACACCTTATATCACTCAGCCAAAAATGCCGCCATCTTATCCATTGCTTTGCTGATTATAGGCGTTACTTTGACCCTGTTTTTAACTCGAAGAATTTCACGCCCCATAGCTCAACTGGTAAAACATACCCACCAAATTGCATCAGGCCGATTTGATGAACGTATCCATGTCTCCAGTACTCAGGAAATTAATGAGCTGGCCACGGCATTCAACAATATGGTTGAGCAATTATTAAAATACCGCAAGCAGGTTGAAAAACAAAATAAGAACCTGGAAAACGAAGTTCAGCAACGCACACTGGAGTTACAAACAACGACAGCAAAGGCTCAAAAACTGGCACAGCAGGCAAATACAGCTAACCAGGCGAAATCCCAATTTCTGGCAAATATGAGTCATGAAATCCGAACTCCTATGAATTCAATACTGGGTTTCACAGAATTAATGTCCAGTAAGTCACCGACTGTTCAACAGCAAAAATATCTACAGCTAATCCACGAATCAGGCCATCAATTACTGGTCATCATTAACCAGATTCTTGATTTTTCCAAAATTGAAGCCGGTAAATGTGCCTTACAAAACACAGACTTTGAAATCAAACATGTTATTGAGCACATCTTTAACATGTACGATCTTCAAGCCAAAGCTAAAAATCTAAAATTCAGCTACAAAATTAATACTCAATACCACCCCCGCTTGATAGGTGATGCTTCCCGACTTCAACAGGTACTGACTAATCTGGTAACTAACGCATTGAAATTTACCGAACAAGGTGAAATTGAAATCCTGGTCAAACTGATCAACCTGAGCCCGAAAAGAGCTGATTATTATTTTGAAATTAAAGATAGTGGTATAGGGATTAGTGAATCGGACCAGGAAAAGATATTTGCCCATTTTTCTCAGGCAGATACCACATCCAGTCGCTCTTATAGTGGAACAGGACTCGGTCTATCTATTGCTCGACAGATTCTATTTTTAATGCAATCCAACCTGAAACTGGAAAGTCAGATCAATCAAGGCAGCCGCTTCTACTTCAACATCAGTTTTGCTCTAAGT
>SPJK01037629.1_pt1 | contig 12296 bp, 15 predicted proteins | sample 3741771 | NCBI WGS metagenome assembly SPJK01 (sample SAMN10925997, study PRJNA522277) | cold seep metagenome | isolation source: Elba SIP-enriched marine methane seep metagenome, extraction at timepoint T2 | place: Italy: coast of Elba, Mediterranean Sea | reverse complement strand
GCTTTATCTAGGTCGGCGCGGACTTTTCTGAAGACATCATCATCACCTGGCTCTTCCAGGTCGGACAGGACAACAGTCTTGGCATAGGCTTCAGCCTCGGCACCATGCAGATCCATCAGTTCAGCCGCCCACAGGCCGAGCAGTTTATTACGGCGGGCCATGATCTTGAATTCGGTGGCTTCGTCCATGGCGAACTTGGCTTCTTCGGCGCGTTCGCGGTCGTCAAATGTAGACATGAGTGTTTTGCCTTCTGGAAGGAATTGTCGTTTCTGCCGCTGATATAGGGCTGATGGGGGTAGGGGTGCAAGAAGCCTTTTGCCTATTGGCCGCGATTGGCGTAAGGGGAGCGCCTGATTGGGCGCTGCATCGGCTGCGCCCCTGTCGCAGACCGCCAGAAGGATAGTGCGATGTCACGCAAGCGCATGATTTATGAGGGCAAGGCCAAGATCCTGTATGAGGGACCCGAGCCGAACACGCTGATCCAGTATTTCAAGGATGATGCGACCGCGTTCAATGCGGAAAAGAAAGCCGTGCTGGATGGCAAGGGCGTCCTGAACAATCGCATTTCCGAGTTCATCATGACGCGGCTTGGCGGTGTCGGCATTCCGAATCATTTCATCAAGCGCCTGAACATGCGCGAGCAATTGATCAAGAAGGTCGAGATTGTTCCGCTGGAAGTGATTGTGCGCAACGTCGCTGCCGGCACGATGTCAAAGCGCCTCGGGATTGAGGAAGGCACGCAGCTGCCGCGCGCGATTGTCGAGTTCTGCCTGAAGGATGACGATCTCGGCGATCCGCTGATCGCGGAAGAGCATATCGCGGCCTTCGGCTGGGCACAGCCGCACGAGATGGATGAGATCATCGCGATGTCCCTGCGCATCAATGATTTCATGTCCGGCCTGTTCGCGGCGGTCGGCATCAAACTGGTCGATTTCAAGCTCGAGTTTGGACGCTTCTTCGAGAATGACATGCAGCGCGTGATCCTGGCCGACGAGATCAGTCCGGACAGTTGCCGGCTCTGGGATCTGGAAACCAATGAAAAGCTCGACAAGGACCGGTTCCGCCGGGACATGGGCGGCGTGACCGAAGCCTATGCCGAGGTGGCGCGGCGCCTCGGCATCATCAAAGAAAACGCCCAAGGCGCTGAAATCGTGGACTTTTCGGGCGCCAGCAAATAGCCTCCCGTTCAGGGAGGAAACTATGGCTCTACAAGTGATCGGCGCCGGGTTCGGGCGCACGGGGACGCTGTCGATGAAAGCGGCGCTGGAACAACTCGGCTACAATAAATGCCATCACATGCTGGAAGTGTTTCCAAGCGATGAGCAGCTCGACCTGTGGCACGGCATTTCCCAGGGCGAAACGCCTGACTGGGACAAGGTATTCGACGGGTTTCAGGCCAGCGTCGATTTCCCGTCTTCGGGCTATTGGCGCGAACTCGCCGCGCATTATCCCGACGCCAAGATCATCCTAACGACGCGCAGTTTCGAGAGCTGGTATGCGAGCGCCTATGAAACCATCTGGCCGGTCAGCCGGGATATTCCGGGCTGGCTGACCATCGTGCCCAAGGTGCGCAAGATCAAACAGATGACCTTTGGGGCGATCTGGGATCGCCTGTTTAGCGGCGGACTGGAAGACAAGGCGGCAGCGCAGCGCGTGTTTGAACAGCACGAAGCCGACGTGAAAGCCGCCTTTGCCGAAGACCGTCTCTTGGTCTTTCACCCACGAGAGGGCTGGGAGCCGCTCTGCACTTTCCTCGGCAAGCCAGTTCCGGCCACCGAATTCCCGAACGTCAATGACCGGGCCGAGTTCAAGAAACGCATCGGCATGTTCAAGCGCCTGAGATGGGTTCCGTACGGGCTTGCCGCGGTCGCTGCATTGATCGCGTATCTTGTCTTCCGGTAAGCAGCGGAATGGGGTAGAGGGTCCTCGACTCATCTAGCGGAGCGCGATTCTCATGAAAGCCATTGTCCACGTTGGTCTGAAGCCCGGTGTCCTCGATCCTCAAGGCAAGGCCGTGGCCGACTCGCTCGGCCGCATGGGATTTGGCGAGGTTGCCGGCGCCCGTATCGGCAAAGTCATCGAGCTCGATCTTGAAGGCGTATCGGAAGCCGACGCCGAAGCGCGCGTGAAGGATATGTGCGAGAAGCTGCTCGCCAATACGGTGATCGAAAGCTACCGCGTCGAACTCGTCGCCTAAGGGTTGCCGGGACTGAGCCGCATCAATTCAATATCCTTGAACGCGACTGCATGGCTTTCTGCCTGCAGCGCGAAATAGCCGCCGGACACGGGCCCGTTCAGATTGAGGCGTGCCACATCGGTATCGCCGGGATCATATTCTGGCGCGGTCAGGCGGAACGCTTCCTCACCATCCACACGCATTGAGACAAGCTGGCTGCCGCGGACTTCTATCTCAAATTCAGTCCATTCGCCGGCGACGCGCGCACGTGTTTGCGAATTTACGCAATGGCGTTTGACCAATGTGTCCTCGATCACGACATGCGTGCCGGGCGAGCACATATTGGCGGTCGTGCGTTCTGGCAGAGTTTCAGATCGTCCAAGAAGTTGCGCTTCTATTGAAACCGGAAAGGGCTGATCGATCCGCATGGTCTCAGGCGCCTGGGTATGCACCATCACGCCGCTATTCATGAATGCCCAGCCAGGACCGCCGGGGACCTGCGTCTCGCCGAACGCGTAAGAGAAGCGCAAGCGATAGTCCGTGAGGCTGTCCTCGAAGAACAGGTGTCCGAATTCGCCGGAAAACGCCGTGTACCCATCATAGGACCCGACGAGGTGACCGTCCTCGACGCGAAAGATCTGTTCGCTGTCCTCGCCGAGTTTCTGGCCAGCGATCTTTGGCGTCCAGCCATTGAGCGTTTCGCCGTCAAATATCGAAACCCATTGCGGCTCGGACGGCTCGGCGGGGGCGCTTGCGCACGCCGACAGGCATGCAATTGCCAGTGCACTGCAGCCGGTTTTGAGAACACCCATCTCTCTCTCTTTCGCAATCGCTTAGCACGGTCTTGTGACCTGTCTCTCGTTTGTCAGGCTATCGGCGAAATTCAGAGCGCACAAGCTGAACAGCTGTTCATGCTTGAATTTATTGCACTTTTTTCGACGGAGATCGATTCCTGTCGCGTTTGATCTTCCATGCGAACACAAATGGAGGGACGCATGAAGAAGCTACTTACACTGACACTGATTGCCGCCATGGCGGCGCCTGTTGCGCTGGCTGGTCCGGCGGAACGTCTGGGGCGGCTGGACCATCGCCTTGATCACCTCGAACGTATCGGCGTGATCAAACAAGGGTCCTATCTCGACCGGGTGGAAGACAGGATTGACCGGCGCGAAAACAAGATTGACCGCCGCGAGGACCGCCGTGACCGCGCCGTCAATCATGGTCCGCGCGATCGACTGGAAGACCGGCTGGACCGTCTGGAAAATTTCTATGATCGCCGCGAAGACCGACGCGATCGTCTAAACCTCTACTAGCCGAGTCGCGGGCTAGAGGCGTCACTGCGTGCGCCGGGATCGGGTCAGGGTCGCAGCCCTGGCCCGGTCTTTTTTTGAGGATTGAGACTCTGAGGGAGCTACCCCGCAGACATGTCAGTATCGATCTCAGCGGAGGTCTCCGCGTTCGATTTCGATGGCTCCGCCGGGATGACCGAGAAGCTCAACCTTTGCTGAATGTTGTAATCCTCAACATGGCTGGCCTCCAGATCGACCGCGATCTCGCCGTCAATCGAGGCGTTCTCGAGGGCGTAGATGAGGTTGAGTTCGTTCACTTTCGTGCGGACGGGTGTGTCAGACAAAATCGCGAAAGGAATGAGTTGAATCAAACGCCAGGAATCTGCTGAAGGGGATCTGGGTCGTGCCGGATCTAACCAGCCAAATGCCATCTGTCCTAGCATCGTTTGAAATGTCCGGCCGTCTTCGGCGGGAACGCCTTCGCGGGGACCGTCATACACCAGCGCTGCTGTGCGTTGGTAGGTCACGCTGACTTCATCTTCCGACAGACTGCTGAATTGTCGTTCGACGGTCAACTTGGTAGGCGTTCGGGCGGTCAGGGAACTGACGGTCCGCATGCCCGCATCTTTTATGGTCCACTGATGGTCGAAACGATCATTACCGTCGCGATCTTCATAGCACGTTCCACCTGCACCAAAGCTGCAATACAGATTGCCAAATGGTGTTGTGACGGCTGTCAGCGCATCGCCATCGTCCAATGTGTGGCTGGTTTTCGCTGAGGCTTGCCAAGTCAGCAAAACATCGCCCTGAAATGCATTGACGGAAACGACCTTGGATTGCGTCGGCTCAAGTGTCCATGTCAATGTCAGGGCGCGCGCGCGATCTTCGTATGGAACTTGCGTCGCACATGCGCTGAGCAGAGCCAGTGTAGCGATTGGAAGCGTTCTGATCATCTTCGATGTCCCCTAACGATAGACTGGCACATAAGTGGTTCGCATGGTGGTGACGCGTGTCGCCTTTAAAGTTGTGAAACGACGCGACAATGGCTTCAAAACCTTGATGGTGACAGATTTTTCTTTCGCGTCGTACGCGCTGAGTTCATATTGCGCGCCACTGATTGAAAACGTGGCGGGTGCGCTACCTTTGGCGGGAATTGCGGCGGCGGTTTGGGCAATTCTGCGACCCGAAACTTCGAGGGAAAATGCAATCACCCCACTTTTGCGGGATTTCGCCCATGTCAGCTCGACCGGCATCCCGGGACCTTGCTCAGGGGCAACGTGCTCGTACGAAGGCTGCGCCGACAACGTGCGTGGTCCATACAGAGAAAATGCGGCCATGTTGGTGCCGTCAATTGCGTCACCCCCTGACCACCCGGTATCGAATACGCCATCGTCATCGGCATCGTGCAAGCATGCGATCTGCTTGTCCGGTATTTGCAGGAACAGCATGTTCAATCCTGCGCTGGCTGCGGTCATGTTCGAGATGCCGCAATAAGTCCAAACCGTGTGTTCGTATCGTCCGAATAAAACTTGCCCCGCGTTGAACTTCACCGAATTGGCGGCAGCGCCAAAAGTCACATCGGCATTCAGTTTCACGCTCCTCGGGGAAACCGCGATTGTCGAATCAATCGCTTCTTTTCGACCAAACGTCGCCTGCGAATCCGGCGCGATCTCGGATGCCTGGATCAGAACTGGCAGATCGGTGTACGAGTAGGTTGTCTGCGCCATGGCTGGCAGGCAAAACAAGCCGAACAGTCCTGCAGTAAATATAGATTTCAAGAATTACTCCCTCAGATCCCAAACTCACTTTGAGGAAGATTTCCAGCCTGTCAATCAGGATTGAATTTACAGCGTGACCGCCATGACAATATCGTTGAAAGTCTGGCCGCCGACCTGGAACTGGCGTTCGCCGACCTTCTGGAACCCGGCGCGCTCATAGAAGGCAACCGCCCGGTGGTTCTGGTCATAGGTGCCGAGCAGCATGCGCTTGGCGCCGATTTCGCGGGCATGTTGCAGCGCGCTCGTCATCAGCTCCCGGCCGGTGCCGGTGCCGTGATATTTGGAGAAAATGTAGATCCGCTTCAGCTCGATGTCGCCGGGTTGGCCGACCGTCGGCGCTTCGACCGCCGTGGTGACCGCATATCCGATCGGCGCCTTGGTGCCGGAATATTCAGCCAGCCAGCAGGCATAATTCGGATCGTTTGAAGCGATATAGTTCTTGTAGACCTCCGGCGCGTGTTGGCTCTGGCAATGCGAGATCAGGTCCGCGCCGGGGATCGTTTCAGTATAGCTTTCCAGGAACGTTGCCGCACCGACGGCCCCGAGCGCGTATTCATCGCCCGAGACCGCGGTTCGGATGTTGATCCCGATCGGCATCTTAGCCGGCCGCCATGGCTTTTTCGAAGTTGTCGCCAACTGCGTTGAGGAAGCCTTCTGTGGTCAGCCACTCTTGTTCCGGGCCAACGAGCAGCGCGAGGTCCTTGGTCATCTGGCCGCCCTCGACGGTCTTGATGATCGTGTTCTCAAGCTTCTGGGCGAACGCGGTGACTTCCGGTGTGTTGTCCATGCGACCGCGGTGCTGCAGGCCACGTGTCCAGGCGAAGATTGACGCAATCGAGTTGGTCGAGGTTGCTTCGCCTTTCTGGTGGTTGCGATAGTGACGCGTCACGGTGCCGTGCGCGGCTTCGGCTTCGACAGTCTTGCCGTCCGGCGTCATCAGAACCGAAGTCATCAGGCCGAGTGAGCCATAGCCCTGGGCAACCGTGTCAGACTGCACGTCGCCATCATAGTTCTTACAGGCCCAGACATAGCCGCCGGACCATTTCATCGCCGCAGCCACCATGTCGTCGATCAGGCGGTGCTCATAGGTGCCACCAAATTCGTCGAACTGGTCTTTGAATTCTGCGTCAAAGACCTCCTGGAAGATGTCTTTGAAACGACCATCATACTTTTTCAGGATGGTGTTTTTGGTCGACATGTAGACCGGCCATTTGCGCTGCAGGCCATAGTTGAGACAGGCGCGGGCGAAGTCGCGGATCGAGGCGTCGAGATTGTACATGCCCATGGCGATGCCGGCTTCCGGGAAGTCGAAGACTTCAAATTCCTGGCTGTCGGAGCCGTCAGAGGCTTCCCATTTCATGGTCAGTTTACCAGCGCCGGGCACCAGGAAGTCAGTTGCCTTGTACTGGTCGCCAAAAGCGTGACGGCCAACCACGACAGGCTGGGTCCAGCCCGGGACGAGGCGCGGGACATTGTTGATCACAATTGGCTCACGGAAAACCACGCCGCCAAGGATGTTGCGGATGGTGCCGTTCGGGCTGCGCCACATTTTCTTGAGGTCGAACTCTTCAACGCGGGCTTCGTCCGGCGTGATGGTCGCACACTTTACAGCGACGCCATATTGCTTGGTCGCATTCGCAGCGTCGATAGTGATCTGGTCATCGGTCTCGTCACGCGACTCGATCGAAAGGTCGTAATATTTCAGGTCAATATCGAGATATGGATTGATAAGTTGATCCTTGATCATCTGCCAGATGATGCGGGTCATCTCGTCGCCATCCATTTCGACGATCGGATTTTCGACCTTGATCTTTGCCATGGGAGGTTTTCCTTTTGCCTTTAACGGTTTGGGTGGGCCTATAGCAGGTCTGCGGGCGGCGTCAAAAGGCATGATGGGGCTGTTCTGCAGTTGACCAGCCCGGAGTGCATGGGGCAGGAGGGCGGCAATGCCTGAATCTACTCCTGTCATCATCCTTCACCGACCACAGCTCGGCGAGAATATCGGCTCCGTCGCTCGCGTAATGTTGAACTTCGGACTGACAAAATTGCGCCTGATTGATCCGCGCGATGGCTGGCCCAATCCGGCGGCAGATCCGCTTTCGGCGGGTGCATTCGAGGCCGGGGTTGAGGTCACCGTATTCGAGACCGCCGAAGCCGCGCTGGCCGACTTGCAGCTGGTGCTTGCGGCGACAGCGCGCCCGCGCGGGATGGAAAAGCCGGTCACCGATGCGACGGGCGGGGCGGCGCACATCCAACAAAGCGGTCTGGCCTCAGGCGTCCTATTCGGCGCTGAGAATCACGGCCTGCCGAGTGAACTGGTCGGCCTCGCCGACACGATCATGACGTATCCGGTCAATCCGGCTTTTGCCTCGCTCAATCTTGCACAGGCCGTGGGCGTGTTCTGTGCCAGCTGGGGGGCGAGCGAAGGGGCCGTCGGGCGCTGGAAAGGGGAAAAAGCCGGCGTCGAGCCGCCCGCGCCGAAGGAAGACCTGATCCGCATGTTTGAGCACCTAGAGGATGAACTTGAGCGCGCGGGCTATTTCTACCCGGCCGACAAGACGGCACTGATGAAAACCAATATCCGCAACGCCTTCATTCGCGGCGACTGGACCATGCAGGAAGTGCGGACATTTCGCGGGGCGATCAAAGCGTTGGCGCTTGGGCGCGGCAAGGCGCGGGTCAAACGCGACGATTAGCGCTCGCGCGGCGGCAGGGCCGAAGCGCCGGGAATATTTGCCTGGACCAGCCGGGCTGACAGATCGCGGCCCTCTGCAGCATAGGCCTTCTCAGCATTGGCGGCCTCGCCATCACAGGCGCTGTGCAAGCTGCTGCCCCACGAGAACCCGGCATTGAAGCCATTGACCATCGAGCGCCGCAGACCGCCCTGATACGGCGCTTCCAGCTCCAGCAGGCGCAACATGTAGCTGCGCCAATATTGATCATTCCGGCCATTGCAGACGACCCGCACAGCGTGGGCTTTGCCAAGCACTTCCGCCAGCGCCGTGACGTCCCGGAAGTAATCCTGTGACCGTACGTTACTCTGGCCCTGAGCCGACAGAGCTGGCAAAACCGCGAGCAGACACACGAGGGCAACGCGGAGGCTGCGGAGATGCGAACATTTTTGGTGCATGCAAAAACCTTTGAACGGATTGAGGATGCGCTGAAACCCTTCGCGGATCAGATCTCACCCTTAGTCCTAAGTGATGAAGGAGACCTGAAACATCCTTGGGGCGAGAGTGAGGCAAAGGCCGCCATCGCCTATGGCACGACCGATGCCTATTTCAGTCCTGCGGTGATGACCTTCTTCAAGACCGTTTTCGATTTTGAGCAGCTTGACTGGTTCCAGTCCTCTGCCGCGGGCACCGAACACCCGATGATTCAGGCAATCGGACAGAAAGCGAGCCTGTTTTCTGGCAGCCATGAACAATCCGAAGCAATTGCAGAATGGGTGCTCTGGGCCGGGCTCGATCATTTCCAGCGCGGGGGCGCGCGCCGGGCGGCACAGGCCGAACATCGCTGGGAACGGCTCGGGTTTCGCGAAATCAGCAGCACGCACTGGCTCGTGATCGGGTTCGGCGCGATTGGGCAGGCGAGCGGGCGAAGATTGCGAGCCTTGGGCGCGAAAGTGACCGGCGTGCGGCGCAGCGGAGGAAACTCAGATGCTGCCGATCAGATCGTGACACCTGATGCCATGCGGGACGTGCTCGGCCGGGCCGACGCTGTCTTGCTCTGCCTGCCTTTGTCGGACGAAACCGAAAATCTCGCTGACGCGGCTTTTTTCAAGGCCATGAAATCGAACAGCCTGTTCGTGAATGTCGGGCGCGGCGGCCTGGTCGATGAAGACGCCTTGATCGCTGCTTTGGATGCGGGGCACGTGGCCCAGGCCAGTCTGGATGTTGTGCGCGAAGAACCTCTATCGCCTGACAGCCCGATCTGGGACCACCCAAAGATCACGCTCACGCCGCATATCTCAGCTCAGACGCTGCAATCCAAGCTGCGGACAGATCAGGTGTTCCTGACCAATCTGGCGCGTTTTCTGGCTGACGAGCCGCTCAAAAACCAGGTGAACGCAAACATGTTTTCGTGATTTGCGACATTTGTGGCATACTGTCTTCATGACGCTCAAAGGATGGACGGTATTTTCGCTCGTTCGCGCAATGACTCTGGTCTTTGTGATGGGTATGGTCGCGGCGGTGTTTTCTGCCGCCGAAGCCGCAGAGCGACGGTCACTTGTCCTGAACGCAACTGATTCCTATCGACCCTTTACGGACGTTACGATCAATGGCGTCGAGACGTCGGCGCTGCTCGATACCGGGGCCACCATTCCATTGATCGGCGACAAATTCCTGGAATTCGAACCGGTGACAGACAGCGCGCTGGTGACCGACGACACAGCGGCGCGCATTCTCGGCATTGGCGGACATAAGTTCTACCCTGTTTCGCGGCTGCCAAAGCTGTCGGCGGGCGATGAGAACTGGACCGATCTGCGGGTCGCTGTGAATACGGAAAATCGCTACCCCATACAGAAAAGCGTGTTGCCGATATCAATCTTCGAGACGCGGGTCGTGGACTTCGATTTCGGCAATCGCCGCGTGTACTTGTATGACGGCAAGCCGAAACGTGTGCGGCGCGCCCGGCGCGCCTCGGTGCCATATCAGGATGTGAACAGCTTGCTCATCGTCCCGATCAGGATAAATGGAGTGTCCGGGCGCGCGCTGATCGACACAGGCGCGGAAATCAGTTTTCTCAACCCTGCCTTCGCCAATCAGTCCAGGGCGACACTTGATGAAGAACGCACGGCACTTCTACGCGGCAGCGATATGACCAATAATCGCGCCAGTATCTATCGTTTTCGACGCATCGTGATCGCCGAGAATGAAATTACCAGGATTACGCTGCCTGTGTTCGACACAGAGCTCTTCGCCGAGCTGGGGTTTGGCGACGAACCGATGATGATCCTTGGCATGGACCTGCTGCAGCACTTCCGCCTGCAAGTGGACCGCGAACAGCGGCGCGTCCATTTCAATCGCTCGGTCAATCCAAGGCGCTACACCGCCGAACGTGATGCGACCAGCATGGCGAACGGAATCACAGTTCGATAGATTCAGTTTGCCTTCCGCACGGTCACCGTCCGGATGGGGAAGACAAGCATGAATTTAGGAGAACTGACGCATGACATATGCACCGTTTGATTTGACTGGAAAAGTCGCCCTGGTCACCGGCGGCAATCGCGGTATCGGCTTTGGCATGGCCGAAGCCCTCGCGGCCTCGAATGCCAGCGTCGCCATCTGGGGTCGTAAGGAAGCAGCAAACGCTGAAGCTGTCGCGGCACTCTCCAAGCTCGGAACCGGCGACGTTCAGGCCTGGACGGTGGATGTCTCTGACGAACAAGCGGTCGTCGATGCGACGGCGGACGTGGTGGCCAAGATGGGCCGCATCGACAATTGCATTGCCAATGCCGGGGTCGGCTTCGGCGCCTCAAGCTTCGCGGAAATGACCACCGAGACCTGGCGCAAGAATATGGCGGTCAATCTCGATGGCGCGTTCTGGACGCTCAGAGAAAGCGTCAAGCACATGACCGAACGCGCGAAGGCCGGCGACCCGGGTGGGTCCGTGGTCGGCGTTGCCTCCCTTGCCGGTATTGAAGGGGCCGCGCGCAATCAGGCCTATGCCGCCACCAAAGGCGGATTGCCGTCCATGATCCGCGGCATTGCAGCTGAGTGTGGACGCTACGGTATCCGCGCCAATTCCATCCTGCCGGGCTGGATCGCCACCGACATGACGGCGGCAGCCCAGGGCCAGGACGTGTTCGAGACGAAAGTCATCACCCGCGTCCCAATCCGCCGCTGGGGCGAGCCGAAGGACTTTGGCGGCATGGCTGTCTATCTCGCCAGCGACGCGTCTCTCTACACGTCCGGCACGACAATGATCATCGATGGCGGCTACGCGATCTTTTAAGGCCCGGTTGAAACTGCAGATACAAAAAAGGCCCCGTCACTCCTGCGGGGCCTTTTTCATTGAAAGTGAAAGCCTGACTTACTGATCAGGTGTCGTTTCTTCTTCGACGGTTTCGACCGCGTCGGTGACTGCCTCATCGACAGCGTCTGTGACAGCGTCAGCAGCGTCGTCTGCAGCATCAGCGGCAGCATCGACAGCGGCGTCGGCAGCATCTGCAACGTCAGATGCGACGTCAGCAGCTGCATCCTCGGCGGCGTCTACAGCGTCAGCAGCAACATCGCCGGCCGCGTCTACGGCGTCACCAGCAGCTTCAACAGTCGCATCCGCAGCATCACCTGCAGCATCAACAACTTCAGCGGCGGCATCATCTGCAGCATCGCCCGCATCGTCTGCGGCGCCACATGCAGCCAAACCAGCAGCGGCGAACGCTGCGATCCAGAGTTTCGTACTCATTTTCTCTTCCCCTCTAGAAGATAAGCCTTCATTGGCACCGCAAAACATACAAGAATCGCGCCTGAAGTGCAGGGGAAAACTGCATTAACCACGAAAACAGGGCATTTCCCCGCGGGCATGCCTTGTCTTGCCGCAAGGTTGCCCGCGTATCGAACATCGAAAATCAGGAGGCTTTCATGGGCATTCATACCCCGCTTTGCGACTTTCTCGGCACAAAACACCCAATCATGCTGGCCGGAATGGGCGGCGTTTCATACGCTGAATTGGCCGCGGCGATGTGCAATGCGGGCGGATATGGCGTGCTCGGCATGGCCGGAACGTCGCCGGAATTTATCGAATCACAGATGGCGCGCGTGAAAGAACTCACCGACAAGCCGTTTGGGGTCGATCTCCTCGCAGCCGACCCGCGCAGCCTGGAAAAGAGCGTCGATGTCATTATCGAAGGCGGCGCCGACAGTTTCGTCGCTGGCCTCGGTGTACCCATGCCGATCATGAAGAAGCTGAAGGATGCTGGGGTAAAGGTGATGGTCGTCGGCGGCGCCGTGAAACATGCGATCAAGGCCGAACAAGCTGGCTGCGATGCTGTCATCCTGCAAGGCGGTGAAGGCGGCGGGCATACCGGCCTGGTCGGCACTTTGCCTT
>SPJK01049379.1_pt1 | contig 12297 bp, 11 predicted proteins | sample 3741771 | NCBI WGS metagenome assembly SPJK01 (sample SAMN10925997, study PRJNA522277) | cold seep metagenome | isolation source: Elba SIP-enriched marine methane seep metagenome, extraction at timepoint T2 | place: Italy: coast of Elba, Mediterranean Sea | reverse complement strand
TTCAAATCATCCCAGGCAGCTCTTGGCTCCCACCCTTGCATCTCTGTGGCATCAATATAGGCTTTAACTTTAGGGTCTTTAACATTCTCTAGTGCTGAATCCAGCATAGGGGTAATGGTTTCATAATCCTGATGTGTGAGCTTGCCCACAACTTTGAGCATTAAAAAGAAGCGTTGGTTAACGCGCTCAATACCAATAGATATACCATGTTTTTCAATCTTGTTGCTCATGATGCTCTCCTCATCAATCAAACTAAAAAACGCTGCTGAGCGTTTGTCTCATGCAGCGTTTTTCATGGTTCATAAATAATCAGTCTTCTTGTTGTTCAGGTAAATCCAAGCTGTCCTCTTCAACACAGTTTTTCCAGTTGAGCACTACCTTTTGGTTGCCTTGATCAGTGATAGTAAAGCGGGCACCTTGTTGCTTGTGCTGAAAGGTACCAACCACTTTGTAGTCACCTTTTGGCAGGTTCACTAACAACTGTGGGCCAGCATGACTGAGTGCAAACACTACTGCTTTCTCAGCGTTTTCAATTTGCACTTCTACATTAGAAACAGAGCGCCCACACTCGCCTTCTGAGAATAACAACCATAATGGATATTCTGCGGCTTTGGCTTCGATTTGCTTGGCTTCGTCATAGCCCACGCCACCGTTGATATAGGTCACTCCCAGTGTTGACTGCTGCGGTGCGAGACTTTGCGCAACCACGCTGGTAACAGAGGATAAGAATGTTGCGCCCAACAACAAAGTGCCTATAAGAGTAAATAGATGTTTCATACTGAATTCTCCTTAATATGATTGATGTGTACTACATCACAAAAAGCAAGAAGGTGTCAGTGGAGCAAAGCAACTGGCATGATCTGGCTTTTCGCCTAACTCATGAATTTCATCAATAACTTTACCTTTTACACAAAAAAAAACGTTGACTTAAATCAACGGTCAACGGTTTTTTGATCCACAAAGGGCTAACTAGTTCTGCTAGCAGACTTCTGGATTGAATATTTTTTTGAGTGCTTCTGGTTGCAAGATATGCACATAGCGCTGTTTGACTGAAATAATGCCTTCATCACTGAACTTTGAGAAGGTACGACTGACGGTTTCGAGTTTAAGGCCAAGATAACTGCCAATCTCTTCTCTTGTCATCCGCAGCGTCACCTCAGACTGTGAGAATCCACGTGCATGTAAACGCTGTGTGAGGTTGAGTAAAAACGCTGCCAAACGCTCTTCAGCGCGCATATTACCCAGCAACATCATTACGTTGTTTTCGCGCACAATCTCACGGCTCATCATCTTGTGCACATGGCGCTGTAACATTGGGAACTCACGCGACAAGTTTTCTACACTGGCAAATGGCATGACACACACTTCGGTGTCTTCTAATGCGATGGCATCACAGTTGTGTTTTTCGTTCACAATACCATCCAAGCCCATCATCTCACCAGCCATCTGAAAGCCTGTCACTTGTTCGCGGCCATCCTCGCTAGACACACAAGTTTTAAAAAAGCCAGTGCGAATCGCATACAAGGCATGAAAGGTATCTCCATAGTGATATAAGTAATCCCCTTGTTTAACCTTTTTGCGTGTTGCGACCATTTCATCCAAACGATGCATCTCATTAGGGCTAAAGCCAATAGGTAGGCACAGCTCTCTTAAGTTACAATTCGAGCAAGCGACCTTCATCGTTTTTTTCATTGAAGATTCGTCTTGCGCAATTTGAATATCAACATTCCCCATTTCGTCGTCCACCATTGTTACCTCATTTTTGTTGATTCCAATTATTCACAGCATACGTCTATATTGGTACCAGATGCAACACATATACTAAAAAATGACCGGATTATTCGTATTACTTTTTAACACATCTTACGTGAGTGCTCTTCATGCTAGTTGATTTAGGTCAAGGACGTTACATTCGTTTACAGGCAAAGTCTGTTTAAAGTTTGAGGAGTTAAAATAATATGCAGTCACAAAACCAGCTTTCTGACCATCATACGGAGACAATAAGTGTGCCAACACCACATCCGGTTATTACTAACGAGATGATCGAACGTTTTGATATCAGTGGCCCAAGATATACCTCCTACCCAACTGCAGACCGCTTTGTAGAAGCCTTTACTCAATCAGAGTATGAGCAAGCACTCAAACAACGCAAAATTGGTGGTTTAGCATTGCCGCTATCGATGTATATTCACATCCCTTTTTGTGACTCGCTATGCTTCTACTGCGCCTGCAATAAGATTGTCACCAAACGTCATGAACGCGCCAGAGAATATTTAGACTATCTCAAAAAAGAGTTAGCTTTGCATGCGCCCTATTTTGACGACTATCCAACGTTGTCACAGCTGCATTTAGGCGGCGGCACACCAACATTTTTCAGTGATGATGAACTTAGAGAGCTCATGCAACACATCAAAGAAATGTTCCATTTTCCAGAGCATGGCGAATATGCTATCGAAGTTGACCCTAGAACTGTTGATAAAGCAAGGCTCAAAACATTGAGCGAAATCGGCTTTAATCGTATCAGCTTTGGGGTACAGGATTTGGATCACGATGTACAAGTTGCTGTACATCGCGAGCAGTCATACGAACAGATGTTGGAGCTTGTAAAAGCAAGCCGTAGTTATGATTTTAAATCTATCAATATCGACTTGATATACGGCCTGCCTAAGCAGACCAGCGAAACTTTTGACAAAACACTAGAGCAAGTAATTGAATTGCGGCCAGATCGTATTGCCTTGTATGCTTATGCGCATTTACCAGAGCGCTTTAAACCACAACGCCGCATCTTGCAAGCTGACCTGCCATCGGGTGAAACTAAAATCGCCATTATGTCGAATGCCATTCAGCGCCTGTTAGATGCCGGTTATGTTTATATTGGCATGGATCATTTTGCATTGCCTGAAGACTCGCTCGCGATAGCTAAACGTCAAGGTCGCCTGCACCGTAACTTTCAGGGCTATAGCACTCAACCTGATTGTGATTTAATCAGTTTAGGTGTTTCTGCGATTGGTAAAATCGGTGTGAGCTACAGCCAGAATACGAAGACCATCGAAGAGTATTATGACGCACTAGACCAAAAACGTTTTCCAACTGTGCGTGGTTTAATGCTTAGCCATGATGATTTATTGCGCCGTGCAGTGATCATGGGCATTATGTGCCAAGGTGAGCTGGATTTTGAATCGATCGAACTCGCCTACATGATTAACTTTAAACAGTACTTTGCAAAAGAGCTCGAACAACTTAACACACCAGAATACAACGACTTAGTTTTCTTGGATTCTGATGGCATCAGAGTCACTGATATTGGTTGGTTTTTTGTTCGCGCGATTGCCATGGTGTTTGATAAACATCTGCAAACCAATATTAACCGCGCCAAGTTCTCTAAGATTATTTAACCCGCTTTCTCCGCGGTTTTGCGAACAATTCATGACTGGATTGTTCGCTTTTTTAATGCCCTTTTACACAGTATCAGAACAAGCTTTTAAGCTGTCTAGGTAATCAATTAAAGGGCTTAAGAACATCACTCTGCCACCAAACCCTAGTGTGCTTATTGTAGATTAAGGCATTGACTAAAAGCCACCTACTTCTCCAAAAGTTTAGCCATGCCTGAGGCACATTGCTGCGCATGAATCAGACTCACACACACTTGATAGGCCTCAATCCAAGCGAATGCTGCTGAACCTAAACCTCTAGACTGATGTCTTGTTTAGGTTGTTGTTTGAAATACGCGGTTAATACAAAAAAAAGCCCTCACCGGGGAGAAGGTGAGGGCAAGGATGGGTGGACGACCCATATCTTTTTACATGTTTAGTATGTACTACTTTGGAGAGCTATCCCTTAGAACCTTCTACCAAAACCAACACTGACAACCAGTGGGTCGATATCTAGGCTATCAATTTTTTTATATCCAGCAGCCGTTCCAGCCAAACCTTGGGTGTCAATTTTTACAGTTGTATCAAACCAAATCTTTTTCACGTCAAAATTCAACATCCAGCCATCTTGAAGGTTTACATCAAAACCAGCTTGAAGCGCCGCACCCCAGTTACTGCGATCAATACGAATCGGTCTACCCCCGCCGATAGTATCAGCAGTTAAACCATTATCCATTGCACGCACAAACGAAACACCAGCGCCCACATAAGGGTCAAATGTCTGTTCTGGCCTAAAGTGCCATTGTGCAGTTAAGGTAGGTGGTAATAAATTAACCTCTCCCAAGTCACGATCATTGAGTCCTGCTCCAATGCTTGAGGTTTTAACATCATGCTTGGTGCCAAGCGCCAAAATCAGCTCTAAAGCAATATTATTTGTGACATAGTAAGAAATATCTAACTCAGGAATAGTATTGCTATCTACTTGCAAGTTCGCACCTGCGTTGCCGTACAGCAAATCGGCCGTACCAGCACCATAAGTTGCATCGGTTTGCTCACCTAATTTACTGCTCTCGCTAGGGTTAATGTTAGTTGCACGCAAACGCACGACAATATCGCCTGCAGCTGCTTGAACGTTTTGTGCTGCGAAAGCACCTAAGATTGCGCATAATAATACGGCTTTTTTCATGTTTACTACCTCCGTTGTTTCAGTTTGTTGTTCACTGGTATGTTGTGATATTACGGAGTTAGGTCTAGTGACTTCTTGACTTAAATCAATCAATGACTAGTCTTGCAATTTTTTTGCTTTAAGCTGTCAGTTCATTCATCTGAGGGCGTGAAGACAATGACTGCACACATTTAATTGATTGGGCGCATCATGCTGCCGGCGATTTTTGTGATGGCTGGCGTAGTTGAAATTGGCGATATTCAAGGAGCCATGGGGTATATGAATGCGATGGGAGTCCCGGAATTTTGGCGTACCCCACAATTGCATTAGAAGGCTCGGTGGCCTACAATTATGTTTAACTATCAAACCAAAATTGCAGCGCTGGCGGCATTTAGTGCAATTACCGCTTTATTGTTTCATCACAACTTTGCCGACAAAATACAGATGACTACGTTGATGAAAGATATTTCAATGGCGGGCAGTTTATTATTACTGAGCACGTATACCAATAAATAAGCTTTACTATTATAACTAATAAAAAAGCCCGCTTGTTTCTGCGGGCTTTTTAAATGTGCTATGTATATATCGCTATGCGCAGCTATTTCACGGCATCCAGTGCCTGACTCACATCGGCAATAATGTCATCAATATGCTCGATACCGACTGAGATACGCACCAAGTCCTCACTTACCCCTGCCTTTTCTAGTTCTTCTGGGTTCAGTTGACGATGCGTCGTAGAAGCTGGATGACAAGCCAATGATTTAGCATCACCAATATTGACCAAACGCAAGATCATTTGTAACGCATCAATAAACTGTGTGCCTGCGGCCAACCCGCCTTTGATGCCAAAGCTTAAAATACCCGAAGCTTTGCCGCCAGTGATTTTTTGGCAGGTTTCAAAATACGGACTGTTAGGCAACGCTGCATAATTCACCCACTCCACCTTTTCATGGTTTTGTAAAAAGGCTGCCAGTTTTTCCGCGTTTTCGCAGTGTCGATCCATACGCAGGCCAAGTGTCTCTAAACCTTGGAGTATATTAAAGGAATTCATTGGCGAGATTGCGGCGCCTGTGTTACGCAAAGGGACCACACGACAACGGCCAATATACGCCGCTGGGCCAAGCGCCTCGGTATACACCACCCCATGATAAGAAGGATCAGGCTCATTTAACATTGGGAAGCGAGACTTGTTGCCAGCCCAGTCAAAGTTGCCAGAATCAACAATAATGCCACCAATTGAAGTGCCGTGACCGCCAATGTATTTGGTTAAGGAGTGCACCACGATATCCGCACCTAACTCAAATGGTCGACATAAATAAGGTGTCGCAACCGTATTATCGACAATCACTGGCACACCATGCTTGTGCGCGATTTCTGACAAACGCTGCAAGTCCACGACATTGCCCGCGGGAGTACCAATCGACTCACAAAAGATCGCTTTGGTTTTATCATCGATGGCATTTTCAAACCCTTCAAAGTCGTCATGGTCGATCATGCGGACTTCTACACCACGGCGAGGTAGTGAATGCGCAAATAGATTATAAGTACCTCCATAAAGCTGACTGGTGCTAAGGATATTGTCACCAACCTCTGTAATACATTCAATGGCATACGTGATCGCCGCCATGCCAGATGCCAACGCCAAGCCGGCCAAACCACCTTCCATCGCCGCCACGCGCTGCTCTAGCACCGCAGTGGTCGGGTTCATGATGCGCGTATAGATATTGCCTTCAACCTTTAGGTCAAATAAATCAGCACCGTGTTGAGTGTCGTCAAAAGTAAAAGACGTGGTTTGATATATCGGGACTGCTGCTGCCTTAGTAGTGGCTTCTGACGCATAGCCGTGATGTAATGCCAGTGATTCCAGCTTCATTGTTTTCTCCTCATTTTGTCGTGATCAGCCAAGATGGTGTTGCTTGTTGTTATTACGTTAGCTTAAACCGCATTGCCGCTAGATGCAAAGTGAACATTGCCCCATTAATCCAACAAGGTAAAGAGTGCAATGGACTCAACATGCGCCGTGTGTGGGAACATATTAATCACACCTGTTTTACTCAGCTCATAGCCTTTATCATTCACCAGCACACCCGCATCGCGCGCCAGTGTGGCTGGGTTACACGACACATACACAATCGCCTTGGGGGCATTGTCCTCATTAATCGCTTTGACTAACTCAAATGCACCATCGCGCGGTGGGTCAATCAGCCATTTATCTTTTTTGCCTAGGCCCGTCAGCACCTCTGGCGTCATTTGAAAGAGGTCAGACACGCCAAAGTCAACATTGCTAATGCCATTGAGCGCTGCGCTTTCATTGGCGCGTTCGACTAGGTTTTCTAAGCCCTCAAGCCCCAAGACGTTGGCACCGCTGCGCGCAATCGGCAGGGTGAAATTACCGATCCCACAAAAGAAATCAGCAATGGATTCGTTTGGCTTTGGTTGCAACAATTGCATGGCGCGCCGAATCATCACTTGATTAATCGCGGGGTTTACTTGGGTAAATTCGTTTGGCTTAAACGGATACGTCAACCCAAACTCTGGCAGGCTGTATTGCAGCTGTTCGCCGTCTAATGGCCAAAAGGGTTTAATCGTGTCAGGGCCTTTGGTCTGCGTCCAGATTTGCACCGCATTTGCATCAGCAAAGTTTTTTAAGACAAGTTCATCTTCTGAACTTAACGCCTGCATGATACGCAAAATCAGCACGATCACCGGGCGGTCACTGCTTACAGGCTCACCCACTGCCAGCTCAATCTGCGGCAACTCTTCGCGTATGCTTAAATTTGCAACCATCTGCTGCATGGGGATAATCAGGTCTGAGACTTCTAGCACCAGCACTTTGCAGCTTTGTAAGTCGGCCACAAAATGCGTAGATTTTTCTTTAAATCCAACCAATGCGCGTTCTTTTTTATACACATAGCGCACACTCATGCGCGCCTTGTGGCGATAACCCCAAGTTGGACCAAGCATTGGCGGCAATATATTCACCGGCTTTACTTTGCCGATGTGTTTAAAGTTGCCCTCTAACGTACGCTGCTTAGCCGCCACTTGCGAAGTAGCATCAAAATGCTGCAACTTGCAACCACCACACACGCCAAAATGTTCACACTTAGGCGTCACGCGTAAGGTTGATGGGTTCTCTACTGAGACAGTATTGGCGACATTAAAATTTTTGCGCACCATATACGCTTGATACTCCACCCGCTCACCTGGCAATGCGCCATCAACAAAAATAGTCTTGCCCTGCTCATCACGAGCCACACCTCTGCCCTCTTGATCTAAAGATTCAATGGTTGCACTGCGGACTTGGTGAAGAGCGTTGGATTTACGGCGGGAGCGTCTTGCCATGATTGCTTTCGATCATAATATGTTGGGTGATGGATTTTAGCCCACGATATTAGCTTTAATAAAGAATATTTTTAACAATTTTATTAGTATTGCCAATAAACGCTGACTTTAATTTTTTTAAGAATAGTTAAATCGAAGTAGCAATAACTAGTTTTGCATAATAGTGCCCATTGATCATAGTGCCTTTATGCATGAATGCTTTGGGGCGACCTTTATAATAGAAATGCCATCCTATTAAAGTAATAATTATAAATTAAAGGGTATTAGTGACGTTTATCGACTAATTAATTGCCATCACATCAGTGCAATATTAAGTTAAAACAATAATATACAGAAAGGATTTCATAATCTTTTTAATTATTTAGCATAAATACTTGAAACGAGACTAAAAGGAGAACTCTTATGTTGTCATTGACCCAAGCCACTGCCAGCACTTTTGATGAAGCACTCAACATTGCGATCGACAAAGCACTTAGCTCTTATTCTGGCAGGGTCATTCCTACCATCGACTGGAAAATCACTGGCATCTCTGGACAGTCAGGTGGCAGCGCTGGTGCACATTGCGATTTGGTTTCGATTCAAATTCAACATAAGTTATCTCGTGAATATCTCGAAACTCAGGCTGGTGATTTAGATGCTGAGTTAGCAGCTTGAACCATGTAGCTTTACCACTTTGCCAAGCAGTATAGCGATACCACACACATTACATACTGCTTTATCGATCTAGAAGACGCGTTTTATCATAAAGTGCTTCTAAACAAACGACTTAGCGCATATCGTTAAAAGTTTCATCAACTAATCTAAAGATTAGTTTTAAAAAGATGGCTTTTATCCTCTATTAAAACGGATAAAACTGGGCGCATCATGGATTCAATTTGATGGTTAAGCGAGATCGTTAGCCATTGCACCATGTTGTAGTAGGAGCCTAGACTATGTCATTTATCTCAAGCGCCAGTGCTAATTCGGTTGACGTTGCACTAACCAAAGCCATCGAAAAAGCCTCCCATCAATATAACAATTACAAACTTTTTGATTGGTCAATCAAAGAGATTGCAGGCAAGTCAGGTGGTTTTACAGGGGTCACCACCATCACAGTGACAATAGAACATCAACCCACGGATGCTAAAGAAGCGCTGGTTGCGAATGAAGAGGAATTCATGGCATAGCTAGCCAAGAATTCCTCAGCGGGTTAGCAATATTCTACTAACACTACTGAAAATCACCTCAATACCCTTGCTACTACTGTTTTTAAGATTAGGGTTAAACCACTAACGAACAATGGCATTTTTTATGCTTGCTTGTTAATATAACCACTTAAACAAGTAGCAGCCATGAGCCTCGCAGAACTCTCAACACTGATCAGCCAAACACTACCTGGCTACGCCACCATCATCATCATTTTAATCGTGGCATATTTTTTTATGTCGTTAATCAAGCGTATCTTGGTTACCTACCTCACAAAACTAACGAATCTATCCTCTTTTGAATTTGATTCTTTGCTAGTGAAGGCACTCAAGCTGCCATTGTCTATCGTAGTCTTTAGCTTAACGACCAGCCTATTGAGCCATCTCTTAAATTATTACGACTATGCTTCAGCCAAGCTGTCGACATCATTAGAAAATATTTCGCTGGCACTGATTATTATTGCCATCATCTTATTTTTTAATCGATTTTTTGCTTACGTCGTGAACAGCTATGCCAGCAAATCCAAGCTGGTGAACAATAGCGAGGCAATCATCAAGAGTATTACGACTACGCTAGTGTTTGGCCTGGGTATATTAGTGTTACTCAGTACTTTTGGTATCTCGATCACCCCGATCATTGCATCTCTGGGCATCAGCTCTCTCGCCATCGCATTAGCATTACAACCGACATTAGAAAACTTCTTTTCTGGGGTTCAACTAGTCGTTGATAAACCCATTCGAGTAGGTGATTTTATTGAGCTGGAATCTGGCGAGCAAGGTTTTGTGGACAAAATTGGCTGGCGCTCTACCTGGATCAAAATGCTGCCCAACAATATGATCATCATTCCCAATAGCCAGCTGTCCAAATCCAAGGTGATTAACTACTTTTATCCCACTAAAGAGCTGTCAGTCCCTGTCGAAGTCGGCGTGCATTATGATTCTGATTTGGACCATGTGGAACGCGTCACATTAGAAGTCGCGCGTGAGATATTACAAGCGCACAAATGGGGTGTGCCTGAGTATGACACCTTTGTATTGTTCCATACTTTTGACAGCTCCAGCATCAACTTAACCGTCATGCTAAGAACCAGAGAATACTTCAACCGTTTTTTTATCAAGTCAGCTTTTATTAAAGCGCTGCATAAGCGCTATGCTGAGGAGGGCATCACAATTCCCTACCCCATACGCGCGATCAATACAGCACAAGAGTCTGCCAAATTATCTACCAGCCCTGAGGGCTAACCTAGGGACAATTGCCACGCATTATGTTGACATCTTTGCTCTGACTTTATGAAAGGCCTTTAACAACTGTTGGTGCATCTGACTACCCTCATAGTTAGGGCCAAGGTTATTCAAACCAAGATACTGGGTATTCTGGTTGACTAAACTGGCAGCGGTCTGCACTGTATGTTGTCCATACATTAATGCCAGCTTATCGGTATACAAGCTAGCATCCTGTTCAAGTGTGTCGTCAATCTGCACAATATCCGCCACACAGCGGTAGAGTTTGGCACGGTCAGTTGGTAGTTCGTTATAACTGGCTAACCATGCACAACCATCCAAAATATCTTCTATTGATCCGCAAGCCAAGGCCGCTAGCGTTTTAACTTCACCTACACGTAAGTCACCCCAAGGTGTATTGTCATCGTGACACAAACCGATCAAAATCGTGACCGCTTGCTCGTCTGCCAGATCAAGCGCATGTAACAGCTCTAATAATTCTGCAGATTCTTCCACTGTTAAATCCTGCAAACGAGATAAATACGGGCGCACTTGATTACCCACTGTATTGTTTAGCCATTCCAGTTCTTCAACTGGATAAATCTCACTCATCCCTGGCACAAAAATACGGCAGGCATACACCGCTAAATGCGTAAAGTCATTGATGTATAAATCAAAACCCATGTTCTGAATTTTGTTCACACTCCAGTCGTAATCTTCATCAGTAGTGGTGCCAAAATTCCAGTCCACAAATTCATAATCAGGCGTGCTTCGCAAAAACTCCCAGCTGATATGACCACTAGAATCAACAAAGTGAATTTCCAGATTTTGCGAGTCTGCTACTTCGGTCATATCAAAGCTTGGCGGCACAAACCCTGTGAGGCTACCCAGCGCCCTACCCTGCAATAACTCAGTGAGCGTTCTTTCCAGCGCTACTTCAAAGCGCGGATGTGCTCCGAAGCTGGCAAAGCAACCTTGGTCCTCTGGGTGCAACAGCGTCACATTCATCACAGGATACTGCCCGCCTAAAGAGGCATCTTTAACTAAAATGCCATACCCAGCATCACGTAATTGCTTAATGCCCGCTGCGATGCGTGGATAACGATTAATCACCTCGTCAGGGACATCTGGCAAGCAAATACCTTCAGCGATGATTTTATTTTTGATATTGCGCTCAAAGATTTCTGATAAGCATTGGGTACGCGCTTCTTTTAAACTATTACCCGCACTCATGCCGTTGCTCACATAAATATTGCCGATCAAATTCACTGGGAAATAAACCGTTTGATCGTCACTCAAGCGCTGATATGGAATCGCGCAAATCCCACGTTCAGCATTACCAGAATTTAGGTCGACCAGCTTGGTGGCTGAAGTTGTGCCTTCAGGGTTATAAAATGCCTGCAATTCAGGTGTGAGTAGATCTACGGGCCATGTGTCACCGTCAATCGCAAACCATTTTTCATTCGGATAATGCACAAATTCGGCATCAGAAATCGTCTCGCCCAAGTAATAATCTGTCCATAAATAATTAGTACTCAAGCGCTCAAAATACTCGCCCAGTGCACTGGCACGAGCCGCCAGCTGAGAACCACCTTTACCGTTAGTAAACAGTCGCTTACATTCTGTGTCGGTAATATGCACGGACCAGATACCTTCAACTTCATTCAACCAGGATTTTTCCTCCACGGTGATGCCAATATCTGCCAGCTTGCCTTGCAAGGTCGCAATTGAAGACTCTAAAGAGGCGTCTTTACTGGGGATAAAGGTTTCAGTGGTTGACTGCTGCGTCATATTGGCTCCGAATTGGTTGAATGCAAAAACGTGAAGCATACCACGCAGTATTGCGCTTGCGCGTTTATTAAGAGACTGAAATCATTAGATTTAGTTAAAAATCTGTACAAAAGTTTGCGCTAGCGCAAAACGCACCATCAAGACTGTGCCATGATAGATAAAACATGGCAATTGGAGCTGATGAATGAAACATTTAATGTCGATAGGATTAATTACCGCACTT
>SPJK01036600.1_pt1 | contig 12302 bp, 9 predicted proteins | sample 3741771 | NCBI WGS metagenome assembly SPJK01 (sample SAMN10925997, study PRJNA522277) | cold seep metagenome | isolation source: Elba SIP-enriched marine methane seep metagenome, extraction at timepoint T2 | place: Italy: coast of Elba, Mediterranean Sea | reverse complement strand
TTGCTCCACCCTCCCCCGGCGACCAGAACTGCGGCCATTGCACCGCCCATTCGGGAGATTGGGGACGCAGCTCCCAGTGTTCGAGATGATCGCCGGAGACCCCTGCGATCCCTTCGATATGCTCAGGGGCCAGCAAGGGTAACGAAGGCTCCGGCAGGGCTAATGAAGACTTCCAGAATGGTGTGAAAACGCCATAGGGCGTGCCGGCTTTAGTTTTCAGCTCCCATGGCTCACGGAGCAGGGACCCATTAAAACTCTGCACGGCAATGCCAGTTTCCCGAAGTGCCGATTTCAACGCCGTGTCCCGCTCGATCCCCGAGGCGTCATAGACACGGTTCCAATAAACCGACCCGACGCCATGTTCTTCCACCAGGGACGGAATGATCTCCATCGCATCGCCGCGACGCAGAACAAGTCTTGCGCCACGCGCATCAAACGATGCCGCCAAATCCGCCAAGCTGTGATGCAGCCACCAACGCGCTGCACCGCCCAAGGCTTCGTCCAGGATGTAAATCGGCAGAATGCGGGCGCCGCTTTCAATAGCAGCGGTTAGGGCTGGATTATCCGAAAGCCGAAGGTCATTTCGAAACCATACAAGGGCGACCGGTTGTTGGGGCTGTGTCATACAAAAGGGGGCCTAAAATCAATCAGAACTTACAACCCTATACGCGCCTCAATTAGGTCTGGATTGCAGGGGCCCAAAAATACTGCGGACTATCGGGAAAGCGCCGAGGCAGGAAATCGGAAAACGCCACCGGCGGCCAACAGATGCACCCGAAAGTCTCGGCCAAAGAATTTTTGGATTGCGGGATCACGAACATCTAGCCCACCGGTATAGGCGCCAAAGGACGGCAGGATGGCGCGACGGCCATCTTCAACAAAGCAACGCCCGGTGATCCGCCTCGCCCGGGTCGCAACACGCGCCTTCGGGTGGAAATGGCCACTGAGTTCGCCCACGACCTCTCTATTGAAAGCCGCGTCTTCCGCTTCGTGCCGGAAGACCAGGGGGCCGTCTACAAGTTCCGCCATCGTCTCCCCGCCGAGCCCAGCAGGAGGGGCTGGATCATGATTGCCAGCGATCCAGATCCAATTGCGGCCAGCCATCAAACGGCTCAGGTGATCGACATCGGTCCTATCAAGCCGCGCTGCGGCTTCCTCGTCATGGAAGCTGTCACCCAGACAAATGACAGAGTGGGTCTCCAGCCCCGTCATCGTCTGCTCAAGCGCTGCCAAGGTCGCACGGCTGTCATAGGGCGGAAGCAATTGGCCGGTTCGTGCGTAAGCGCTTCCCTTCTCAAGATGAAGATCAGCAACGATCAGCATCTTTCGGACCGGCCAGTAGAGCGCACCCGAAGCAAGCGGCAACAGCTTTGCTCCATTAAGGTCGAAGGGAATTGTTTTTCCGGGTAGAGCGTTCACGCGCGCAGTCCTGTTATCGTCTTCCAATGCAAGCCCATGCTGGCGGCTGTTATCGATCAACGCAACGGCAGTTCGCCATGATCGGGTCCTCCCATCGCTTCGGCAACCAGTTCGGCCTCATCGAAATAGGACTGTGCTTCGGCAAGCAGATCGGCATCCGCCGCCCCCCGAACCTGTTCCTTTCCGACTTCCAAGAGGATCGGAACAGCCAGAGGCGACACGCGGTCCAGGCGTCGGTGGCGAATTCCCCCCTTGGCTCGCGCCAGCATTTCTGCCAGTCGTCCGACATCAATCATCCCGCCGCGCGCATCAGACCGTGCGGCGCGCAGCAGTATATGATCCGGCTGATGTTCGCGCAGCACATCATAGATCAGGTCCGTGTTGAAGGTGACCTGCCGCCCGGTCTTTTCCCGTCCAGGCAAGCGACGCTCAATCAGCCCCGCGACAATCGCGACATTGCGGAACGTTCGCCGCATCAAAGAGCATTCTTCGAGCCAGCTTTCCAGATCATCCCCCAGCATATCCTGATCAAACAGGGCTGCCATATCCGTCGCCGGCTCCAGGCTCCAGACAGCGATGACATAGTCACTGGCAACGAAGCCGAGAGGGGACAACCCCAGTCTCTCCATCCGTTTCGTCAACAACATGCCGAGCGTCTGATGGGCGTTCCGGCCCGCAAAGCCGTAGGCAACCAGATACTCCTTCCCCCCACGGGGAAAAGTCTCGACGAGAAGCCCATCCCGCCCCGGCATGACAGATCGCCATTGCTGCAAGCGCAACCATTCCAACACTTGATCAGGCAGACCGCTCCAAGACCCCGGGTCGGCCAGGGCATCACGAACCCTATCGGAAAGATGCGTCGTGAAAGGAAACCGCGTTCCCATATAGGCCGGCACCTTCGGGGCATCACCGGTTCCGCGCGTGACCTCAACCGTTGTTTCGCGAATGCCCTGAAAGATCAGCATCTGTCCGGCGAAGACGAAGCTGTCCCCAGGCTCCAGGTGAATGGCAAAATATTCCTCCACCTCACCTAACACCGGGCCACGTTTCAGCTTCACCTTCATGGTGACGGATTCGACGATGGTCCCGATATTCATCCTGTGCCGCAGGGCAATCCGCCGATCCGCCAACTCGTATCGTCCCGCCGCCGTCTTAAAGAGACGCCGCCATCGGTCATAAGCCTTCAGCGCATAACCGCCGTCTTCGACATAGGACAGCACATCATCAAAATCAGAGCGTTGGAGCGTGCGATAGGGACCGGCGCGGGTGACCTCCGCATAGGCTTCATCTGCGGTGAAGGGGGCGGAACAAGCGAGCCCTAACAGATGCTGGGCCAAGACATCCAACCCACCCACCCCCGGCGGATCGCCATCAAGTGTGCGGGCCTCGACGCCATCAATGGCACAACGGCATTCCAACACCTCAAAGCGATTGCAGGGAACCAACATCGCGCGGCTCGGCACATCCAGCCGGTGCCCGGCTCTCCCGATGCGTTGGATCAAACGGCTGATGCCTTTCGGGGGCCCTACCTGGACGACCAGATCAACCGCCGCCCAGTCAATACCGAGATCAAGTGAAGAGGTCGCAACAACGGCCCGCAGGCTCCCCGCCGACATCGCGGCTTCGACCTTGCGCCGTTGTTCGCGCGCCAGACTGCCGTGATGCAACGCAATCGGCAGATTGTCGTCATTGGCCCGCCAAAGCTCCTGAAACAGCAATTCCGCCTGAGCACGGGTATTCACGAAGACCAGCGTTACCTCTGCCTTCGTGATCTCCTGATAAATTTCCGGCACCGCATGCAGACCATAATGCCCGGACCAGGGCAATCTTTCCGCCGTTTCCAGTATCGACACAACAGGCGCGGCGGCATCCCCACCCTTCACCACCGTTACCGATGAGGCGTCGCCATCCGCGGCCAACCAGGATTTCAACTCCTCCGGCCAGGCGACCGTTGCACTCAATCCGATGCGTCTCAAGCCAGGTGAAAACACCTGCAATCGCGCAAGGCAAAGTGCTAACTGGTCTCCACGTTTGGTTCCGGCGAGCGCATGCGCCTCATCCACCACCACGGTTTCGATTTGGCCGAAATATGTCGCAGCCTCTTCATCACTGATAAGGACTGCAAGTGATTCGGGGGTTGTGAGTAAAATATCCGGCGGGACCTCCCGTTGGCGACGACGTCGGTTTGCCGGCGTGTCACCAGTGCGGGCCTCAATCCCGATCTTGAGGCCCATCTCCTCAACCGGTGCTGAGAGGTTGCGCTGGATATCGACCGCCAGCGCTTTCAAGGGAGAAATATAAAGCGTGTGCGGCCCTTGATTTTTCCCCTCTCCAGGCTTTGCCGCCAGCGCGGTTAAGGACGGTAAAAACCCTGCCAGTGTCTTCCCGCCTCCGGTCGGTGCGATCAACAGCGCATCCCGTCCAGCCCGAACCGCCGCCAGCATTTCTAACTGATGCGCATGCGGTGCCCACCCCCGGGATTCGAACCATTCCGTGAAGGGAGAACCCAGTGCCAATTCGGATGGTGACAGGGTCATGCGAATCACCTAACCATGATTCCGCAATGAACCTGTGGAAAACTGCAGTTGGTGATTCGCAGCCCGAAGGATCAGGAAGGATAAAAGCCTATGCCCCGCACGGATATCGGCGAAATCAGCGATCATCAAAGCGATTTCGCTCCGGAGCAGAAACGTAAGGCAATGCTGATGTTCCTGGACGCCTGGGGGGAAGCTTGCGCGCAGGGAATCTCCGGCGACTTGCTTCAGGAGGTTTGTCTTTATCTCGCCGTCAGCGATCTTGTTGAAGAACGGGGGGAAGAAGAAGCGGCGGAACTGATGGAATTTGTGCCCCGCCGTATTCTCGCCGGTCAGTTCACTCCACGCGAAGACAACCACTAATCATTTCCAGTGTTTGCGCAGCCTCTGCTTCATCATAAGGCTGCGGTGTCCCAGCGCCCCATACGGGACCCGGCCATGCCGCATCACCCTCGTACCGCATGATGATATGCACGTGAAGCTGTGGCACCATGTTGCCAAGCGTCGCAACATTCGTCTTATCCGCCCCCCAAGCCTTCTGCATTTCAGATGACATATGTGCGATTTCACCCATCAACTGAATCTGCTCCACGGGCGGCAGATCATGGATTTCTCGAAGATCAGGAATCTGCGGCACCAGAATGATCCAGGGAAATCGATTGTCGTTCATCAATAAGATCGTGCACAGATCAAACTCGCCTGCGGGGAGCGTATCAGCAACAAGTTGTGGGTGAAGTTCAAACCTAGACATAAATGGGTATCCTGAGCTCTCTGGGCGGCGCCCTTTAAAATATGGGGGCGACGCCCTTTTGTTATCTGGGCAACAGCCCTTTTTCGTAGGCTGGTATTACCCAGCGCATTCGTAATATGCGCACGCGATCTCCCCAGCCAAGCGCGCATTGTCCAGCAATAGGGCATGATTCGCATCAATCGTCCGCCCGCCGGACGCCTCAGCTATACGCCCTAAGAGATACGGCGTCACGGCTTTCCCTATAATCCCATTAGCCTCTGCCTCATCCAAGGCGGTGGTTATCCAGTCTTCGACCAACTGTCTTGGCAGTGCCGCCTCAGCCGGCGCTGGATTACACACAAGTAGCCCGCCGAGTTCCAAAGCCCAATGCGCCTTAGCAACGCCAGCGATTGCCGCAGCCCCATCTATCCGCCGCGGCGCCGGAATGCCGGACTCCCTGACCTGAAAAGCCGGCAGTTCATCAGTCCCTTCACAGAGTACTGGCACCCCCAGAGCTTCCAAAACCTCCAGCGTTTTGGGTAAGTCGAGGATGCTTTTCGCGCCTGATGCCACGACAAGAACCGGTGTTCTCGAAAGTTCCGACAGATCAGCGGAGATATCAAAGCTCTCCGAAGCACCGCGATGGACGCCGCCAATGCCACCGGTTGCAAAAACCTTAATCCCGGCCTTCTGCGCCAGGATCATTGTCGCGGCCACCGTCGTCGCACCGTCAGCGCCGGAGGCAAGACAGGCTCCCAGGTCGCGCCGGCTGAGTTTTTCGACCTCGCCACTTCGTGCAAAACGCTCCAGGCTTTTGTCGTCCAGTCCAATACGCACGAAGCCGCCGGATACTGCGATGATAGCGGGGATCGCACCCGCAGCCCGCACGGCATCTGACATCGCCGCAGCAGTTTCGAGGTTGCGTGGATAGGGCAATCCGTGAGAAATCACTGTGGACTCCAGCGCCACAACCGGCCTGGCTGCCGCGAGGGCGTCCCGGACCTCCGGATCGAAACGGAATATATCTGCTATCTTGTCTGTCATGCGGATGAGAATACGACGCGCCATAGGGGGACGCCAAGCAAATGACGCCACCAGACAATCCAGAAGCGCTGCTGCGCGCCATGTTCGACGCCGCCGTCGCATCCGCCCAACCGGATATCTGCGTGCCGCCTGCCCTGCCTGACCCGCCGAAGGGCCGCACTGTCGTGCTTGGCGGCGGTAAAGCATCAGCAGCAATGGCCCGTGCGATCGAGAAAAATTGGGACGGTCCCTTGGAAGGGCTGATTGTCACCCGCTATGGCTATTCTGTTCCCTGCGAGAGAATCGAGATCGTAGAAGCGGCCCATCCCGTCCCGGATGCTGCGGGAGAAGTCGCCGCCCGGCGCTTGTTGGAGATCGCCGAGGGCTTAGGCCCGGACGATCTTGTGATCGCCCCCATTTCCGGTGGTGGGTCAGCGCTTTTGACACTACCGGCCCCTGGCATTTCGTTGGAGGACAAACAGCAGCTTAATCGCCAGCTCTTGGCATCCGGTGCGACGATCACGGAAATCAATTGCGTCCGTCGTCATCTCTCCGCCATCAAGGGGGGGCGTCTCGCCGCTGCTGCTTATCCGGCCCGTGTTGTCTCCATCCTGATTTCGGATGTTCCGGGCGACGATCCGGCGGATATTGCATCCGGCCCCATGGTTGGTGATCCGACAGATTTCGCAGCCGCGCGGGATATTCTTTCGCGAAAGGGCATTACCCCGCCCGACGCTATCGCTCGCCACCTGGACGCCGCGCAGGAAGAAACACCGAAGCCGGATGATCCGATCTTTGCCAACAACGAAGTTCGGATCGCCGCCGCGCCACTGCTGGCCCTGCAGGCAGCCGCCAAGGTCGCAGAACAAGCCGGGGTCACCCCCTTGATTCTAGGCGATGCCTTGGAGGGCGAGTCTCGCGAGCTTGGGACAGCCATGGCGGGGATTGCGCGCTCTGCTCAACGCCACGGTATGCCGGCAAAGCCACCCTGTGTGCTGCTGTCGGGCGGTGAGACCACCGTGACGATCCAGGGGGACGGTGTCGGTGGACCAAACGCGGAGTTCATGCTCTCCCTCGCCGTCGCGCTAGAGGGGGCACCAGGTATCTGGGCTGCTGCCGGTGACACGGATGGGGTCGATGGCGCTGCTGATGTCGCGGGCGCGGTCATCGGCCCTGACATTCTGAACCGAGCGGCCAATCAGGGTCTCAACCCCCGGGAAGAACTTGCCCGCAACAACGCGCATGGTTTTTTCGAAGCCGTTGATGCGCAGATTGTCCCAGGCCCCACACGGACGAATGTGAATGACTTTCGGGCGATCTTGATCACCTGAGGAAACAGACTTTGTCTGGTTCTCTCTTCAGCTTTTCCTTCCGCCGCTTTCATTCTCGGGCTAGGCTTTCCCGTACATTGACGCGCAATTGATGCTCAGGGGGAAATGCACATGTCCGCGACGCTACAGACTGCCAATGATCAAGGGTTCGATCTCGCTGAGTGGGAACTGCGGGTCGACCTCGCAGCCCTGCACCGGCTCTATGTCCATTTCGGGATGACCGATCTGATTTATACCCATCTTTCGGCGCGTGTGCCGGGGGAGCCCAATCACTATCTGATCAAGGCCGATGAGCTGTTGATGGACGAAGTGACCGCGTCCAACCTGATGAAGGTGGATATGGACGGAAATGTGGTCTCCGGCGATCATCCGCCGAACCGGGCGGGCCATCTGATCCACACTGCCCTGCTGAACGCCCGACTGGACCTGAACGTCTTTGCCCATACCCATAGTCGCGCCGGGGCTGCGGTCTCCGCCATGAAGGATGGGCTGATGCCGCTTTCCCAACATGCCAATCTGGTCCTGCCCGCTGTCAGCTATCACGCTTATCAGGATGTGACATCAGCAGAGGATGAATGTGCCGCCCTCGCCCGCGACTTCCCCGCAGGAAAATATGTGATGGTGATGGAGAACCATGGTCTGTTGGCCGGGGGACGCAGCGTCGCGGAATGTTTCTACTACCTCTATTTCACGGAGATGGCCTGCAAGATTCAGGTCGATGTCCTGTCGTCGGGTCGAGAGCCCATCCTGGTATCGGACGAGATCGTCCAGGGCCTTTTCCATGATGGCGGCGCGCCGGAAACACCGCCAACCGGTCTCCGCGCCTGGCCCGCGATGCGCCGCATGCTGGATCGGAAGTGGCCGGACTATAAGGACTAGCGTCTGTTCCTATAAGCGGCCTCAGAAGCCGAGGTCGCCTAACCCCCCTCGGCTTTTAGACGGCGCGTTCGCCATAATACAGGGTCACGCTATGCCGGGCTTCTGCGAAAAACAGCCAGCGTTCCATCGCAATACCGACACCTGTCGTCAGAATAGCAACCACGAAGATCACATCATTGATCCAAAGGGATTGCGAGGATGCGAAGAAGACCAGCAGGAGGGGATATAGGAAGCCTGCCATCATTGACATGCGCACCAGCCGACCAGCTGCATTCCTATCCAGCCGTCCGCCCATTTCTTCTGTCAGGTAATTGCCTTCCGTGTGCGGGGCTTCCAGCAGATGCGCGGTCTCCCCCTCCTTCGCAAGGCCGGTCGCGGTTTCCGCTGTCGAGACAATGCGCTGACGCATGACCGCCCGCCGGTAGCCAAGCTTCACCAAGGCGCCGAAGACCAGAAGGATCATCGTCACCCATTGTATCATATTGGTGAAGTACCCTCCCATATAAGCGAGCGCACAGAGCAGCACACTACCCGTCACCAGGGCCATCGCCAGATAGGATGCCGGTGTCCAGGCGGTCGCCCAGGCGGGGATCGTCTTCAAGGACGCGTAGATCATCGATGTGCAATAGACCGTGACGACAGCGCCCACCAGGGTAAGTCCGCCCGCCACCTGCTCTGCTAAACTCAATACCTCCGGGTTCTGCCAGCGCAGGAAGCCATAGACGACAAGCGGCGCATAGGTCGCGAGAGCAGCCACCCCTTCCCGGCTGAGCCAGGAGCTCCGCCATTGCGTCAAGGCCCGCCAGGCGCGCTCCGGATGACCCAGATGGAAGGTTGAGGCCAACAAGCCACCGGTGATCAGCACCAGGGACAGGCCAAAGACCATCGCCGTCGCTGCCGGGGTCCGCGGCACATAGCCCAACATATCAAACAAAGTGAACAGGAAGATCAGCCCATAGCCCGCGCCGGAGGCAACGGTGAACAGAATGACGGATTTTGCCGGATGCATAGTCTTGATCCTTCTTCCGGGCTAAACTGACAACACGCGATCGAGCCACTTTGAGATCAAGCTGCCCTTGTCTTTGGCAGCTGCCGCAAGCGACTTTTCTTCGCCCGTACCATCGCCAGCAGCACTACGCGGACGCGGCGGCAAATAGCGGTTTACAGGCTCGCAACCCTGTTCAGGCATAAGCTGATACCCGCCCCGCGCCGCCGACAATTTGGAAACATCAGAGTTTGGATCCCCCAAATCACCGAAGCTCCGCGCGCCTACCGGGCATGTCGACACACAAGCCGGGACCCGCATGTCTTCGGGTAGCGCTTCGTTATAGATACGGTCGACACACAGCGTGCATTTTTTCATGACACCGGCATCCGGATCATATTCCCGCGCGCCGTAAGGGCAGGCCCAGCTGCACAGCTTGCACCCGATGCAATGATCCGCATTGACCAGCACGATCCCATCTTCCGGGCGCTTATACGACGCGCCGGTCGGACAAACGGTCACGCAAGGCGCATCATCGCAATGCAGGCAGCTTTTCGGGAAATGGACCGTGCGGCTGTCTTTCTTGTCTTCAGAGACGACTTCAAATGTATGGATACGGTTAAACCAGACGCCAGCCGGGTCCGCGCCATAGGGATCGCTGTCCGGCAGCGGCGCCGAATGTCCGCCGGTATTCCATTCCTTGCAGTTCACCGCACAGGCATGGCAGCCGACACAGATATCCAGATCGATCACAAGGCCGAGTTTTACACCGGACCCATTGGTTGGAAGCGATGTCATTACGCGTCCTCCCCTTTATCCGCCTGTCCCGATCGGATTTGGTTCCCATGGCCATCCGGCAATCCGAAGCGGCTGTTTTCCTGCCGATTGCCAACCCATTCGCGATGGGTCGCAGAGGCCGATCCGGTATCGCTTTCCTTCATGTCAGCACCGTAGCGCAGAATTGAGCGGTCTTTCGGTCCAGCAAGTCTGGGTTCCTGGGTTTCGTCGAAAAGCGGTTCGGTTTGCCCCGCCGCCGCCTCTGCCTCTGTGCAGGCTTCCAAGCGAACACGCAGATCATACCAAGCGGCCTGCCCCGTGATCGGGTCCGAGTTGGCATAGCGATAACCATCTTCCCGCGCCGGCAACAGTTCTGAGATCACATGGTTCAGCAGGAAGCCGCGATTGCTCTCCGGCGCCTTGCGATCAAGGCCCCAGGCGCCTCGGCGCTTACCGATTGCATTCCAGGTCCACACAGTCCCCGGCTCTACCCCATGCATGATCTTGATCTGCGCCTTCACCCTGCCGAAAGGACTGATGACCCAAACCCAACCGTCATCATCCACCCCAGCGTCTTCCGCCATATCCGGGTGAACGAACAGCCGGTTTCGGGCTGTAATTTGCCGAAGCCAGGCATTTTGAGATCCCCAGCTATGATACATATGCATCGGGCGCTGAGTGATCGCGCTGATCGGATAATCGTCGCCAGCGGCCTGACGTTCAAACGGCGGATACCAAAAGGGAATGGGATCAAAATAGGTTTTTACCCGTTCCCGATCCCGCTCCGGCGGTTGATTCGGGCCATGGCCTTCCGCCGCCAGTTGGAACTTCCGCATCGGCTCCGAATATATCTGCATGACGATGCGATCCGCATTCGGAATCCATCCGGCGTTGTGGGCGTAATCCAGATAGCTGCGATTGGCGTGTTTGAAATAGACTGCATCATGCGGGAACTCATCACGCCAGAACCCGCCATTATCGACATAGCGTTGCAACTGATCGGGGTTGGGGGCGCCCCGGCAATTCTCCGTCCCGTCTTCCCCTCGGAAGCCGGCCAAGGGGCCGATCCCCGGCGCGCGTTCATGATTGACGATGTAATCCGGATAGCCGCCGGGATAGCGGGCCTCCCCTTCCGCATCGACAAAACCGGGGAGCCCGAGCCGGACACCCAGATCAATCAGCACATCCTGAAACGGGCGGACATCGCGGTCCGGTTTGACCACCGGATGACGGATCGAATCCGCCGGTCCTTCCGCACCGGAGATCGGGCGATCCAACAGCGAGATACAATCCCAACGCTCCAGATATGTCGTGTCCGGCAATATCAGATCTGCATAGGGCACCGTTTCCGAATAAAACGCATCGGAATAGATGATCTTCGGAATCTTGTAGCTGCCGTCATCTTTCTTATCGGTCAGGTAATGCAGCGTCGCCGGCACATTCATGGAGCTGTTCCAGCCCATATTGGCCATATACATGAACAGACAATCGACCGGGTAAGGGTCACCGGCCCAGGCATTATGGATCACCATATGCATCAGCCCATGGGCCGCGATCGGGTGTTCCCAGCTATAGGCCTTATCGATGCGCTTTGGCGTGCCATCCGGATCAACCAGCAGGTCTTCCGGTCCGGTTGGGAAGCCGAGCGGCATACCGCCCAGCGGCGTTCCCGGCTTCACCGTGTGGCCAGCCGGCTTCGGCCCCGGGGGACAGGGGCGCGGGAAAGGTGGTTTTGCCCGGAACCCGCCTGGAACATCGACGGAGCCGATCAGCATCTGCAGGAGATGCAGGATGCGGCAGGTATTGAAGCCATTGGAATGGGCCGAAATCCCGCGCATCGCATGCATGGAAACCGGGCTGCCGACCATCTTCTCGTGTCGCCGGCCAGCCCAGTCGGTCCAGGGGATATCTAGTTCAACGCGATTCTCAAAGGCGGCTTCGGCGATCTCTGCCGCGATCCGACGGATGTCTGCGGCGGGAATGCCGGTTTCCTTGGCAGCGGCTTCGGGGGAATAGCTGTCATCCAGAAAACGCTCGGCCATCAGTTGGAAGACCGGCATGGTCTTGGTGCCGTCCGATAGCCTGTATTCACCCACCAGTGCCGGACCGGCATCCTCTTCAAGGGCGGAGCGTTCCGCTTGATTGCCCGCATCCCACAATAGCGGATTGCCATCATGGTCCCGGGCGATCAGGCCATCATCCGGTTTGCCGGGCGCGCGGATCACCAGCCATGGTGCATTGGTGTAGCGTGTCAGGTATTCCCAATCGACTTTGTCGGCATTCAGCAACTCATGGATCAACGCGCCGGCAAACAGACCATCGGTCCCAGGCCGGATACCGACCCATTCATCGGCAATCGCGGAATAGCCCGTCTTGACCGGGTTGATCGAAACGAACTTCGCAACACCGCGGGATTTCAGCCGGCCCAGGCCCATCTTGATCGGGTTGGAATCATGATCTTCCGCGACACCGAATAGCAGGAAATAGCGCGTCAGATCCCAATCCGGCTCGCCAAATTCCCAGAAGGCCGAACCAATACTATAGAGCCCCGCCGCGGCCATATTGACTGAGCAAAACCCACCATGTGCGGCAAAGTTCAGGGTCCCAAACTGATTTGCCCACCA
>SPJK01028494.1_pt1 | contig 12316 bp, 9 predicted proteins | sample 3741771 | NCBI WGS metagenome assembly SPJK01 (sample SAMN10925997, study PRJNA522277) | cold seep metagenome | isolation source: Elba SIP-enriched marine methane seep metagenome, extraction at timepoint T2 | place: Italy: coast of Elba, Mediterranean Sea | reverse complement strand
TGTCCATACAAAGTAAAAACTTTAGCAAATAAGAGGCTACTTAATACTAATCAGCCTACTGACTGAGCATATCCAAAATATTAGGCGCCTTAGGTAATGCATAACTATGTGCGCCGATAATGACGGAATTAGTAGGATCAACAACTTTTAGATTAATGTAAACATCATTCATGTTCTCGGCATAGGTACCAATTACCACCCCTTTTGCCTTGGCAGAATCCACAACCTTCTGCACGTCATGCGTTAAAACATACTCACCTTGCTCTGTTTTCATCATGACTGCTTTATCAAGCTTAAGCTCAACTATGTTGTAATGTAGCTGCGCAAAACGAGCTGCGACATGCTCAGTGAGCAAACGACCAAATTGTGATGTCTTACTTAAGTCGTCCATATTGACTACCGTTGCAATGACTAAAGGAGACATAGAGCCCAAGGCTACTTTACGTTTTGCTAACAACTGTTCGGATATTGAGTTTACTGCACGGTTGTTTTGGGCAATAAAATGATTGGGCGGATAATTAGTATAGCGATAACCATTGGAAAAGCAGCCAACTAAAGACAATGATAAAAATATTAAAGCCAATCTTTTTTGTATCATTTCACTTCCTCAGAAGGTTATGTATATCAAACCTAGGTCACAAACCATCTAAAATCTACAGTTTGATCTGCCTCAACATAACGCCAAGTTAATACACAATTGACGCTGCTCATTCGGTTTTCGATATTATAACCATTGCGTTACTTAGTTCGATTAGCCAAATTCTATCAGAGATGGAGTGAATGCAAAGTTGTGCAAAGTCATGCTTGATACAAAACATCATTCTATGAATCTTGTGATTATTCTCTATAATAAGCATGAAACCAATTTGCCACTTCTTAATCCAAGCAACGATCAATAACGCTTAAGTTACCAAAAAGCACTCAACCAGCTCACCATGACGCGCATCATTATTACTTTTGTTTTTGCTCTACTAATAGCAGGTTGCGCCATCCATCCAGACTACCGTGAGCCAAGCTTAACAGTACCCAATCAATGGTACTCAAATATAGCTGACCAGCAGGAACGTCAACGCCTGGAAAATTGGTGGTCTCAGTTTGATGACTCTGCGCTAGACTCCCTGCAAAGTGCGGCGCAAGCCAATAACCCTAGCTTAAGCATCGCGGTTGCCAACATTGAAGCAGCACGTGCAAATCTAGACTCGATTAGTGCTCGCATCTATCCAAGCTTAGATGGCAATGCGCAAGCCAGTGAACGTCAAAGTGGTAACGCTGGCGGCAGTGGCCGCATTAAGTCTCAATCTGCCAGCCTGGATGCGGTATGGGAACTAAACCTCTTTGGCGCAGTAACATTTGCCAAACGATCCTCAGTGGCGCAACTAGATGCTAAAACCTTTGATTGGCATCAGGCACGCGTGAGCCTTGCTGCTGAAGTAGCCACGCAATATGTACAATATCGTGCTTGCGAAATGAGTCTTGATATTTTGCTGCAAGCTAAGCAGTCGCAACAAGAAACGGCGCGTGTCACAAACATTGCTGCAGATGCCGGGTTTAGGGCGCCAGCTGATGCAGCATTAGCAAATGCTAACGCTAGTAGCAGCGCATCCAATGTGATTGCGCAACAAGCAGCTTGTGACCTGCTAGTAAAGTCTCTAACTACCTTATCACAACTGCCAGAACCGACAGTTCGCACTTTACTCTCAACAAACACAGGCATGCCTAAAGCACACGGATTTAACATTAATGCAATACCAGCCAACCTGATTAAACAACGCCCTGACATTCTGGCCAAAGAACGTACCTTAGCCGCAGCGTCTGCTGAGATTGGTGTGGCCAAAGCAGCACTTTATCCCAGCATAACGTTAAATGGCTCTATCGGCTATCAACGCACCGTATTTAATAATTTTAGTTTTAACACGCAGACATGGTCATTTGGCCCTTCGTTGAATTTACCAATATTTGATGGAGGACAACGCAGGGCTCAGGTGAAGCTGAACATTGCTAACTTCAACTTAGCCATGGCAGACTTTAAGCAAACGGTGAATAATGCCATTCAAGAAGTTGAACAAAACCTGGTGCAGTTGGATACCGCAAACAAACGCATTGCACTAGAAGCCGAGGCCGTGGGTGAATTAGAACAGTTTTTTAAGGCCTCTGAAATCAACTGGCAAGCTGGCGGATTAGATTTATTAGCCTTAGAAGAAGCCAGGCGACAATATATTAATGCAGAGAATAATTTAATTACGCAACAGCGTGACCGCGTATTATTCTGGATTGCCCTCTTTAAAGCATTCGGTGGCGACTGGCAAACACAAGCCGCCAAGACAGACCAAGATGAAAGCAGCGCATCATGAAAGCCCAATTATTCTCATTTAGAAACCTGTTAATCGCACTGCTAGTGGCGATGATTGCCACGTCTGCGTACAAGTTTTATCAAAAAGGTCAGGCTGATCAAAAGATGCAATCGGCTAAACCGATGAGAAAAGCGGCGCTTACAGTGACCACCGCCCAGCCTCAGTCAGTGCAATGGCCTGTCACCGTGAAGCTCCAAGGCACGGTTTATCCGTGGCAAGAAGCGGTTGTGAGCAGTGAGATTAGCGGCTTGCGCATTACTAAAGTGTATGCAGACGTTGGCCAGTCGATCAAGCGTGGGCAAACATTAGTGCAACTAGCAGATGAAACCATCATCACGGCAATTAACAAACAAGAAGCCACCGTTGCGCGTGAAAGAGCAGCACTGTTTGAAGCGCAAACCAATGCAAACCGTGCACGCGAGATTAAGGATACGGGGGCCCTCTCTTCACAAATGGTTAATCAATACCTGATCGCCGAAAAAACGGCCATAGCCAACCTGGCAGTCGCTGAGGCTGAACTTAAGAACCAACAAATTAGACTGAGCCAGACTAAAATACTCGCACCAGATACTGGCATCATCTCATCACGTGATGCCAAACTTGGCACAGTGGTCAGCGCAGGCACACCGCTCTTTACCCTGATCCGCCAAAACCGCATTGAATGGCGCGCAGAAGCAAATGCCAATATGTTAAAGGCCATTGAAAAAGGCCAGCCCGTCACTGTCAATACTGCTGGCGGAAAACAAATCACTGGCAAAGTGCGTTTAATTGCGCCAACCATTAATAACCAGTCTCGCAAAGGCTTAGTCTATATTGATCTACCTACGCATAGTAGCAAGCCAGGTATGTACCTCACTGGTGAAGTTAATACAGGCCAACAATCAGCACTTACGCTGCCAGAATCAGCCATCACAATGCGCGATGGTAATGCCTATGTCTTTGAAGTGATAAACGATGCATCACAGGCAGAGCAATATATTGTCAAGCAAACCAAAGTGAATCTCGGTCGTCAACAAGCCGATAGCCTGGAAGTCAATGGCCTTAATGCCTCTGGTCAGTATGTTGAATCAGGCGGCGCTTTTTTAAATGATGGCGATGTTGTACAAGTAGCATCAACTGAGGCGACAGAATGAATTTTTCCGCATGGTCGATACGCAACCCTGTCCCTGCGATTTTACTGTTTGCTGTCTTAACTTTTTTAGGTTTAAGCGCGCTCAATGAACTTGGCAAAGAGAGCTTCCCAAATGTTGACTTGCCTACCATTACCGTCTCCGCTTCTTTAGAAGGCGCTTCACCAGATCAACTGGAAACAGAAGTCGCCCGCAAACTGGAAAACCAGATTGCCACCTTGGGTGACATTGAAAGCATCCGCACGACAATTACTGAAGGCAGTGTCAGCATCACGGTGCAATTTGAGCTGGATAAAGATTCTGAAGAAGCACTCAACCTGGTTAGAAACGCGGTTGACAGTACACGCTCTGACTTGCCCTCTGCATTACAAGTGCCTATCGTATCAAAAGTCACAACCACACCACACCCTGTCCTGACCTTTGTCGTAAAGGCGGATAACATGGACGAAACTGAGCTGTCATGGTTTATCGACAATGAGCTAGAAAAAGCGCTACTCTCAACGCAAGGGGTTGGTAAATTCAGTCGTATTGGTGGCGTAGACCGAGAAATCCAGATTAATCTAGACAGCAATGCCATGTATGGTCTGGGCGTGAGTGCCGCAGCGATCTCACAGCAAATCAAAAGCGTACAACAAGATGCCTCTGGTGGTCGTGGTGATCTCGGCAACAGTGTGCAATCATTCCGCACCATGGGAGCACTGCATAATGTGCAGGAAATTGCCGAGCTGGAGATCCCACTCAGCAACGGCCAACATATTCAACTAAATCAAGTGGCCACAGTTAAAGACAGTATTGCTGAGCGTAGTAGCTTAGCAATGCATAATGAGCAAACCGTGATGTTGGTTGAGGTGTATCGATTACGCGGCTACAGCCAAGTTACGCTAGCAAAAGAGATTCGTGCACGTTTAGAAACCTTCCGACAAATACACCCTAAAGTGCAGATTACAGAAGCCTTTGACAGCGTTAAAAATGTTGAAGAGAACTTCACAGGCTCCATGCAGTTGATGTATGAAGGTGCCTTATTAGCGGTCATTGTGGTCTGGTGGTTTTTGCGTGACTGGCGTGCGACTTTTATTTCTGCCGTGGCTTTGCCTTTATCTGTCATCCCAACCTTTGCCGTGATGCAATACATGGGCTTTTCACTGAATATTTTGTCGCTGTTAGCCTTGGCACTGGTGATCGGTATTTTGGTGGATGATGCCATTGTCGAAATTGAAAACATCGTGCGGCATTTACGCATGGGTAAAAAACCCTATCAAGCAGCCATGGAAGCGGCAGATGAGATTGGCTTTGCTGTAATCGCAACCACATTCACACTGGTGGCTATCTTCTTGCCGACAGCGTTTATGGGCGGTGTGATCGGTAAATATTTCAAACAATTCGGCATCACTGCCGCTGTCGCTATTATGGGCTCACTAGTAGTGGCACGATTGCTGACGCCGATGATGTCAGCTTATTTGCTGAAGCCTCATGATGAAGGTGTAGAAAAAACCTCGCCATTAATGCAAAGCTATTTGAGCAGTGTCGAATGGAGCTTGAAACACCGTTTGTGGATTGTGTTGGGGTTTGGACTATTTATCTGGGGTTCGATCAGTTTGTTACCACTGTTACCCAAAGGCTTTGTGCCTTCTGCAGACATCAGCCAGACCAGAGTTATCATCGAGATGCAGCCGGGTACACCACTGTCTACAACTGCAGAAACAACAAAACGAGCGATCAAGCTACTGCAACAAAATAAGGATGTTAAAGACATTTATGCCGCTGTAGGGCAATCTCAAGGCGGTGGTGGCGCACACCGTGGTGCTGTCACCAATGACGTGCGTAATGCCACGCTGAATATTATTTTGACTGATCGTACTGAACGGTCATACAAACAGGCCAAAATTGAGGCAGACCTCAGACGGCTACTTAAAAATTTACCTGGTGCTAGAGTGTCAGTTGGCTCTGGTGAAACTGGTGAGCGGCTATTACTCACCATCGCCAGTGATGATGTCATGGCACTGAATCAGGCCGGCGAGGCAATACAAACGGAACTGGGCACCATTAACGGCTTAGGCAATATTGTCTCCAGCGCCAGTCTACAACGGCCAGAAATTCAAATATTGCCAGACTTTGATAAAGCTGCTGAATTAGGCGTGACTGTCGCTTCCATTGCTGAGGTAATACGCGTAGCAACAGCAGGTGACTTCTCAACTGCAATGCCTAAGTTGAATCTGCCGCAAAGACAAATCCCCATCAATGTGCGGCTAGAACCTGAGCTGAGAAACAGTCTGGCTGCCATCGAGCAACTACAGATTCCCGGTCGTAATGGCATGGTTAGCTTGGAAACCGTGGCAGATATTTCGCTGAAAAGTGGCTCACAAAAAATCGCCCGCTTTGACAGGCTGCGCAATGTCACATTTGACATTGAACTAAGTGGCCGTTTGATTGGTGATGTACTTAAAGAGGTCAATCAGTTACCTAGTGTGCAAAACCTGCCACCTAGCGTGCAACGCATCCAATCAGGTGATGCCAAACGCATGGGAGAACTATTCGGCAGGTTTGGCTCTGCCATGTTGATTGGCATCCTGTGTATTTATGTCGTTTTGGTACTGCTATTTGCTGACTTTTTGCAACCAGTGACGATTTTAGGTGCCCTGCCCTTGTCTTTGGGCGGTGCTTTTTTAGCACTGGCGCTCACCAATAACAGCTTTTCAATGCCCAGTGTGATTGGCCTATTGATGTTGATGGGAGTGGTTACAAAGAATTCAATCTTGTTGGTTGAATACACCATTATGGCTAGAAAAGAACGGGCGCTCAGCCGGTTTAGTGCCATTATGGATGGCTGTCACAAACGCGCTCGCCCAATTGTCATGACTACGATTGCCATGGCAGCGGGCATGATGCCTATTGCACTGGGTTGGGGCGCAGATCCAAGCTTTCGCTCCCCTATGGCGATTACGGTGATTGGCGGACTGGTGACATCCACTATCCTTAGCTTGATTGTCATCCCTGTACTTTACACTTTTGTGGATGACTTGTTATCGCTATGGAAAAAACCTGATTAGCTTGGCTGGTTACCGAGTATTTGTGGTTCGATTTCAACAGTGTTCAACTCAACAGCTTCTGCTTGAATCTTGCTCAGTTGATAACTGCTCATAGGGTTATAAAGATAAAAGAATCCGCCAATTAGCAGAGCAGTCAATAGAAGCTTACGCCTGGTTTTACGGCCAGAATAATAAGTTGATTGCTTAACTGCCACCCAACGACCCGATTCTGGCTGAAAGCTTAAAGTATTAATCTCTTCAATGGCTTGATGCTTCATATTTCACTCCTTGCTGGATAAAAAGTGTAACCCGCCCCCTGAACCTGTCACCCACTATAAAGGCTTTATTTGTTACTGACTATGGCCCTTTTGGTACAAAATGTTAGCTTTTTATTGACAAAAGTCATCAAAAGGTTACTGGGCACAGTCTATGCTTATTACTTAGCGTCTTAATGACGAATTTTTGATAATCAATTGACATAGGAGTATAGGCAATGACTGAAGAGGTAGGTTTAGCAGCAGGTGAAATCTGGCACTATTTGGATCAAACTGGTAAATGTAAAGTGAGCACACTCACAAAGTCCTTATCACTGAAGGAAAAAGTGCTACAACGTGCCTTAGGCTGGCTGGATAAAGAAGGTAAAATCACCTTCTCAACAGAAGGTCGCGCAGAAACTGTCGCACTTAAACCCTAACATTGCGGGCGTTAACACCAGTCAAGCACTATATAACTGTCGCACCATGGTGATAGACAAATATCCAGCCATTGGCAGTTTGACGCCACAAGCTCGTCCGTGCAGAAACACGCGTAGGCTGATGCAACATATAGGTAATGAGATATAAATCATCAGCCAACTGCTGTACAAAGTAATCCGTTGTTTCCCATGTTTGTTCAAACGGGCTTTGCTGTCGCGCTTCCAGTGCATCTAAGACATAAGCACGGCTATATCGCCGCCCTGAGGCAGCCACTTCCCAAAACTCAGGCGCAAGTAATTGCTCAAAATAGTCACGCGTTTTACCTGCGTTTGCTGCATAGACCAAAGGTTCTAGCGGCTTTAATGCTTCGAGGATAGGCAGTAAATGTGGTGCTGTGGTTAGTTCTGGCTGCATCGTTATTGCGCGGCGTCGCTTGATAGCGTTTCATCCACTTTGGACTCAGCCACTTTTTTACCAATATCAATTGCAAACGTCATCTCGTTTTTGTCACTGGCTTTGGGGTTTGTCATGATCATGCGCACTGGGTCTACGCCCTGCTCTGTCAAATGCTTAACCACCTGTTCAGCACGCGTTGTCGCCAACGTAGTTAAGGTCGTTTCATCCACCTCTACTGCATTAGTCAATTCAGCCAGGGCTTGTTGATAATATTCAGGTGGTAGTTCATCAAAGCGATCAGATAAGCGTTTGAACAAGCTTTTCTTAGTTAACTTGTCATGCAAGGCTTTAACTGCTTTTTGCGTAGCAGGGTCAGAAAGATTAATTGGCCCATCTAGCGTTTGTGCTGCATCTTTTTCCTGCATTTTTGCAGCCACTGCGTCATGAACTGATTGTGCTTTCAATGCGGCGGTATCTTCTTTGGTTTGATAAACAGGTGTGATTACCAAAGATAAGTGCTTTCGCTTTTGTAAGCTTTGTGCCAGCGCATCGAGCACTTCGGCAGAAGGAGGGGTAACATCTGCTTTACCTGCATCAAACGCAATGTGATCCAAAGCTTTGTCGCCATCGCCCAATAACTTACCTAGCACTTTAAACGGTGCTGTGACGACTTTGGTTAGCAACCCCGTAAATGCCTTCCAAATCACACTGCTGTAATCAAATTTAGGGTCATTGAGGTCTCCCTGAACTGGTAAGTCCAGATCAATCACACCTTGGTTGTCTTCTAAAATCGCAATAGCCAAATCTAGTGGCAAGTCTGCAGCATCTTTACTTTCGATTTTCTCTCCCAGTTGGATTTTTTTGATCACTATCTGGTTGTCACCTTTTAGCTGCTCATCTTTGATCAAGTATTTCAGGTCAACATCCAACTTGCCTGAATCAATTTTTCGACCTGCAAATTTGCCAGAATATGGTGTCAGATTTTCCATTGCCAAATTCTTAAAGTGCAAGCCAATATCGGTTGCAATCGTAGGTTCAAATGGCCTAAGTTCACCTTCGATCTTGGCAGAACCATACTCATCGACTTTACCTTCAAAAGCCAGCTTCGCCTGGCTTTCTTGATCAGTGCTTAAACCATTAATTACGCCATTCAGTGTATTGATATGCGTACCAAACTGAGGCCATAATGATAAGTCTTCAAAGTCCAGTTCCGCTGCTTCAACTTTTACTTTGTCAATCCTCACAGGAAAAGCTGACTGAATTGTATCTGTCTTTTCTACTTGCGTTGTTTTAGCCTTTTTCTCACGTAGCACTTTGGTCAGGTTTAGGCTTTTGTCCTCGGCGATCAAAAACTTTCCCACGGGTTTAACAAAGCTAATGCTTGCAATCGAAAGAGAGTTGGGCGCAAGTTTAAAGGCGATGTCTTCGCCTTTCATCATTTCCCAATTCAAAAATGGCGCGTTTGAGCCTTCCTCGAGAATCGCCAGTTCACTTAACTGCAAATCACCATTAAATGCAATGCTAGTCCGTTGCTGTTGTTCGAGTGCCACATCACCTTCAATATTAAGCTGCCCATTGTCGAGCTGCAACGCTGCATGCTGATTCAAGTAGTGTGTGAATGGCTTAATACTTAATTGATCCAAGTTAACCGCAAGGTTTGCTTTTAGCGGTGTTGGTGCTAGTTTGCCATTAACTTTGACTTGGCCACCACTCGCCAGCTTAAAATGCAAAGCAACAGGTAAAGATCGATTCAACGCTTGCGATAATTTGCTAACCTTGAGCGATAGGTCTTCGATATTATATTTAAAAGGCTCAGACTGGCTGGCATCCGTTAACATGATACGGCTATTAGTTAATTGATATTGCCCAATCGACCATTGCCATGGTGCAGAGGTTTGATCATTCTTTGTCGCAGACTGCTGGACGGCAGGCTTAGCATGTTGTTTAAAGACACCATCCCAATTTAGTGACTGCTTAGCCAAGGTGACTGGTAAATCCAGTTGTTTAGATTGAATCGCAGGTAAAGTTAATTGACGTGCTTTGATATCCACCAAGCCATCTTTGAGTTCAGTATTGTTGAGTTTAAGCAACGCCTGCTTACCTGAATGCATAGCGACATCTTCAATATTGACTTGCAGATGTTTAATCTGTTGAGCAGTATCATTAAACGTCACTGCAAAGTGTGTATTCAGTGTTGGCGTTGAAACACTCATTGGTTCTACAAAAGTCTGATCCAACCACTGCAACTGCCATTGGTTAAGATGCACATCATTAATCGCAAGTGCAAATGGCTTGGGCTTGGTTAGTGTCTCTTCTGTACTGTTCTTATTAGTATCAGCTTCACTAGTCGGAAGAGTATTTTCTGTTTCTGTTTCTGTTACTGCAACAGCCTCCACTGGCTGATCTGGTATTGCAAAAAATGACTGCCAATCAACCTGCCCAGACTGCTCCCTCACCGCTTTTAATACTGCTTGATCCAGCAACACGGAGCCTATACTCAACTGATTCTCAGCCAAATCATAAGCAACTTCCTTCACCTGTATTTGTGGCAAGTTTAATGGCAAGTCATCTGACTGCCTGACCTGTAACTTCAAGTCATCCAATTGCAGGCTTGCATCGGATAAGTTCAGGCCTTTCTCTGATCCAAACGTTGTGCGAATTTCTGGCGCATTTAGCGATAATTGTTTTTGCAGAACTGTGGCTCCGCTGGGCAATACTGCAGACAACTGTGTCGCATTGAGCGCTAGTGCGGTCAGATCTAGCGTAAAGGTTGGTGGTTGCGCCTCTACTGTCGCTTTACTTTGCTCTGACGCTTGCACCGCTACATCAGACGTAGAAGACACTGGCGGTTTTTCATTAAAGATATAGGCCAAAGAGAGCCCTGCCTCACCTTGTGTCAACTTGACTGGTGCAGATTGATCTAACAAGGTCAGCACATTAGGCAAATCTAACCCCACTAAGTTTATCTTGCCTGTTGATGCCAGCGGATTAACTGACAAATCTCCCTCCCACTCGATATTACCTTTATCTTCTGGCAAGCTCGCAGCCAGGTGATATGTCCCCTGCTGGTTAGGCAAGGTGGAAAAACCGCCCAAGGTGAAATCAATTGGCACAAGCTTCTCAGCCAACTGCTGTGCTTGACGTTGATCTTGATAGATAAGCTGCCCTTCAAAAATAGCCAATGACTGTACGATCAAGCGCGGCAACTGCCCTGCTGGTTCTGACTCTTTGGGAGTCTCATTCAGCTTTGCTAGAAAGCCAGACCAGTTGTGTTGCTGGTCTTTTTTTTGTATCAACTGTGCTTGAGGAGCCTGAAATCTCAGGGTTTTAAACTTCCAGGCACGTTGAAACAAACCATCGGCTTCCAAGTCGATAAACAATTGTTCAAAGCCTGCTAGCAGTTCATCTGACTGATTGTGTAATGTCAGGCCATCGATGGTTAATTGATTGCGCCAAGGATTAAAATGCACTGCCTCAACAACAGCTTTGCTATCAAGGTATTTGTTTGCCGCCCATGGCACGGCTTTTTTTGCAATCGGATTGACTGCAAAGTACGCAAACAAGAGATAGACAACCACAAGGCTAATTAAGACTTTGAATAGCCAGTGATTAATGATGTTTTTTAGGCTTGGTGGCATAAGGTGCTGCGCATAAAATTGACATATAGCCGCTTTATTATAGTCAAGCTTCATGTGCTTATCCAATAAAGATCGTAAACTAAACTTGATTTATGGCATACTCTGTCCAGCTAAAGCCACTGGCTAATACAATCTCTATGCAAGCAACCAATACGCAGACAGCCTCCGTACAAGAAAGCCTGGCGCTTTCACAATCACATTACGAAAACTTTCCAGTGGCCTCTTGGTTTTTACCCAAGGCTTTACGCGAACCAATCGCCGTGATTTATCAGTTTGCCCGCCAGGCAGATGATTTTGCAGATGAGGGTGACTTAGCAGTTGATGAGCGGTTAGCACTTTTAAATGCGTATGAGGATGATCTTAATTTGCTTGTGGCTTACATCAGACCAGACAATCCGTTTTTTAATGTGCTTGAAGCCACGATCAAAAAACACAAGCTGCCATATGAGCCTTTTTATGATCTGTTGTCTGCTTTTAAACAGGATGTCGTCAAAACCCGTTACAAAACATTTGATGAAATACTGGATTATTGCAAACGCTCAGCAAACCCAATTGGGCGTTTACTACTACATTTATATGGTGCGTATAACCCGCAAAATGTTGGCTATGCAGACAATGTCTGTTCCGCATTACAGCTGATTAACTTTTATCAGGATGTTGCAATTGACCTCAACAAAAATGAGAACAAACAACGCATTTATCTGTGCCAAGAAGAAATGCAGGCCTTTGGAATCACTGAAGACATGCTCAATGCCTACGCCAATGGTGCGCCCATCGATGATATCTGGACGCAATTTATGGGCATTAATTTACACCGTGCTAAGGCCATGCTGTATGCGGGTAGCCCATTGGGCAAAGTGCTTAAAGGCCGGATTGGTTTTGAATTACGCATGATGATCGCTGGTGGCGAACGCATTGTTCAAAAAATCGAAGCGGTTGATGGTGATGTGTTTAACCACCGCCCTGTGTTGACCAAACGTGACTGGGCATGGATTGGCTGCCGTGCTTTGTTACATATTTAACGCAGACCCGTTAAAATAGGTACAACATGACACCAGAACAATATTGCCAAGACAAAAC
>SPJK01021233.1_pt1 | contig 12316 bp, 8 predicted proteins | sample 3741771 | NCBI WGS metagenome assembly SPJK01 (sample SAMN10925997, study PRJNA522277) | cold seep metagenome | isolation source: Elba SIP-enriched marine methane seep metagenome, extraction at timepoint T2 | place: Italy: coast of Elba, Mediterranean Sea | reverse complement strand
GTGGTGGTTCAGGATGCAGAGCCGGCCGAAACAGGCCCGGTGGATCTAGGAATGATGGCCCCCGATGCGGGCATGGCCAATCTTCATGGGAAGCGTCCTCAAAACCCGGCGGCGTTGCCGGAATTCATGGCTTTGAGCCATGACAACAAAGCAAGGAGTCGTGCTGACCTGTTGGGTAGGCCCACTGTAATGTGGTTCTTTCCCTTCGCCGGTACCCCTGGCTGAACCACCGAGGGTTGCGGGTTCCGCGACCTTTTCGAACAGTTTGAGGCCCTCGGCGTCCGGATCGTCGGAGTGAGCTTCAATAGCCCCAGCCAAAATTCGGCTTGGGTACAGGACCAGATGTATCAGTACGAAGTCTGGACCGACAGCAACAAGACCTTGGCCTCGACTTATCGAGCTGTCCGCAGCCAAAGCCAACGCACCCCCTCTCGGGTGACAGTGATTTTGGATGCTCAAGGCAATCACGTCTTGGAATACAACCCCGTATCTGGGGTTGGCGACCATCCTGGCGAAGTTCTCGAGGACTGCCGGGCTCTCTTTGGCCAATAGGCCGCCTTCTCGTCCTTTCCGCTCTCTTCTTAAGCCTGTGTAGGTACAACTGCGTAAAAAGTGTCTTTATCCGACACAGTCCATACACGTAGACGCAGAACTTACGTGTGGGATAACGTGGTTTTGGGTAGTCTGTACTCACTGATGCACGGACATACTCGCTTCCTCGACCTCACCATCTTCGCGCTCAAGCTGATCTTGGCCTTCCAAGCCATGGCAGTCGTTTTGGTAGCGCCTCGCAAGGACGTGATGGTGATGTGGGGATTGGCGCTGCTCGGTGCTGGCGCTATGTGGGCCGCACCTCGCTTGTCCGAGTTGCTTCAGCCTGCTCCTGCGCGAGTTCTTACTCGCCGCTAAGCCTATTCTTTCTTCTTCTCCGGCAGCTGGTTCTTGGGGTCTGCCGGAGGTGGTGGTGGCTGCTTTACTCCGTCGGGGGAGTAGATCAGAAAATGGGCCGCCTGGATGGCGGGCCCTCTACCAACCACCAAAAGCCGGCCTTGAGCGTCACGAACCTGAGCGAGGCTACTCCAGCCTCGGGCCTTGAGTTGGGCTGCAAAACGCTCGAAAGTGGCCTTTCGCTTCGGTGGAGGCAGTTTGTACCAACTGCTCTCGTCGAGTAGCCCCTGAAAACTCCATTCATTCAAATGAGCCTTCTTAAGGGGCAGGGCGAAGGTTGAGGCCACCAATTGCCGGTTAGGCCGATCGACGAAGCCATAGACACCAACGCCCAGGCCGATGGCGAGCATGATGGCCACGCGAACTTTTCCTGCCTTACTGTCCGCGAAACCTTTGAGGCCCCATTTGGCCAATCTACGTTCTTTGGCGGTGCCTTGGTTCGAGGGAGGAATCAGTTGGTCTAGGGTATGACTGCCTGAATCAGCAGCTTGGGGAGTGCCTGTTTGGGCACTGCTTGAGGATCTTCGAGGTGTGGCGCTGGCTTCGTTCTGGCGCTGGCGCTCCTCTTCCCGGCCAGCTTCGATGAGTTCTTCTTGCTCAGCCGCACTGACCTGCAAGGCTGGGCTGCGCAGTTGAACGCCTACCTTGTAAAGGCGGCGTTCCATTCGGTCGATAGCCACCACTATGTCCCGATCGGCATAGCCGGCGAGGCTGCGTAGGCCATCTACGATGGGTTCGAGGTTGAAATAATGACCATCGCAGAGATCGGAGAAGTTGGAATCGATCTGAAAGGCTAGCTGGCCGCCGTCCACATACTGGCCAACGGGAGCTGAGCGGATGGATTTGACCACTGTGGCGGTTATTTGGCGCTTGAGATCCTCAGTGACTACCCGCTGTAGCTCGGCCGCTTCCAAAAAAGCGGGTGCTTCACCGCTATCGAGGGCTTCTTCGGGCAATTCTTCGGTGATCAAGTCCTGAGTATTGACCTTTTTTCCGCCCATAACCCGGTCCATGAGGTCCTGCTGTTGAGCGGGATTAAGCTTGGAAACGGCTTGGGGAGGATTGGGGCGAAGACCGAGCTCAGAGCAGGCTGCCGAGAAGGCAACGAAAAGCCCCAACATGGGCTCGGAGTTTGATTCTCCTCCTAGAGCGCTCCAAAGAGGCTCAAACTCAAAGGTGTCACCCCTTTTGAGTACGGGATAATTGCTGCTCAGCATCATGTAGAAAGTCTTCGGGTCCAGACTTTCTACCAGCGGGCTACGGCGGAGCACGCCGGTGAGCACCCGGCAAACCTCCTTCTTTTCGCTGGCGGCACTAATCTCCACGTCGGAGCAATGTACTTGGGGGCCAACTTCGCAGCAAGGTAGACACGTGATTGACCAGGCCCATCGCAAGATGTAAGCAGGGCCGCCGGTTCCCAATTCCTTATATCCGGATAGACGGAACCGAAGGAGTCCAATATGAGCCTGAGTGATTTCGTCTTTACCTCGGAGTCCGTGAACGAAGGACACCCCGACAAGGTGTCCGATCAGATCTCCGACACCATTCTTGATGCCCTCATCGCCCAAGATCCCATGTCCCGCGTGGCCTGTGAGACCATGGTCCTCACCGGAACCGTGATCATTGGCGGCGAAGTGACCACCAAAGGCATCATCGACGTACCTGAACTCGTTCGTGGATGTATCAAGGACATTGGCTACGACGACTCAGCCATGGGCTTTGACTACAAGTCCTGCGGTATCGCCAACTATCTCAACAAGCAGTCCGCCGACATCGCTCAGGGCGTGGATCGGGCTGAAAAAGAAGAGATGGGCGCCGGCGACCAGGGCATGATGTTCGGTTTCGCCGTGGATGAGACCGAGGAGCTGATGCCTATGCCCATCAGCTACTCCCACGCTTTGATGCGCCGCCTCACTGACGTTCGCAAAGACAAGACCCTCGATTTCCTTCGCCCCGACAGCAAGGGCCAGGTCACCGTTCGCTACGAAAACGGTAAGCCTAAGGAAGTGACCACCGTGGTCATCTCCACCCAGCACACTCCCGAAGCCACCAACGAGCAGATTCGTGAAGGCGTCATCGAGGAAGTGGTCAAGAAGGTCATCCCTGCCAACCTGCTGGGTAAGGACGTCATCTACCACATCAATCCCACCGGCCGTTTCGTCGTCGGCGGCCCCCACGGCGATGCTGGCCTCACCGGTCGTAAGATCATCGTCGACACCTATGGCGGCATGGGTCGTCACGGTGGTGGCGCTTTCTCCGGAAAAGATCCCACCAAGGTGGACCGCTCCGCAGCCTACATGGCTCGCTACATCGCCAAGAACGTAGTCGCTGCTGGCGCTGCTTCTCGCTGCGAAGTTCAGTTGGCCTATGCCATCGGCGTGGCTGAGCCTGTCTCCGTACACGTCGACACCTTCGGCACCGGCAAAGTGGCCGAAGACAAGATTGCCAACGCCATTCGTGAGCACTTCCGCCTCACTCCCCACGGCATTATCGACAGCCTCGACCTGCTCAAGCCTGTCTTCCGCCGCACCGCTGCTTACGGTCACTTCGGCAACCCTGCTTTCAGCTGGGAGCAGACCGACAAAGCAGAGGTTATTAAGGGCACTCTAGGTCTCTAAAACATAGTTTCCAGATAGTTCTAGAAGAGGAAGGCCGTGGTTCTCAGGGAACCGCGGCCTTTTTTCGTTTAGCGAGAAGCTTGAACGGCGGGGGCGGGCATTTGATAGACCACCTCACCATGAATGATGGTGTAAACTATCTGGGCCATGGCGAGATCTTCGTCTTTGGCATTAATGGGGTCTTGGTCGACGATGGTGAGGTCTGCCCAAAAGCCTGGTTTGATAGTTCCCGCCTCGTTTTCGCGAAAAGAAGCGAAAGCCGCACCCTTGGTAAAGGCTGCCAAAGCTTGCTGCCGAGAAAGAGCCTCTTCTGCCCGCCAACCGCCGGCGGGCTCTCCAAGAAGGTCGGTGCGAGTAGCTGCGGCATAGAGCCCTAAAACCGCGGAAATATCTTCTACCGGGGCATCACTGCCTGCGGCGATGGTGGCCCCTTTGGTGAGTAGCGTCTGCCAAGCGTAGGCGCCTTTGATGCGCTCAGGCCCAAGGCGCTCTTCAGCCCAAGGCATGTCGCTGGTGGCATGGGTGGGCTGCATCGAGGCGATGACGTGCTCAGGTCCTAGGCGCAGTAGGTCGGCGGGCGCTAATACTTGGGCGTGTTCCAGGCGAGGGCGCATCTTCTCGGCTTTGGGGCCCAAAACTACCCGGAAAGTATCCAAAACTAACCGATTAGCCCGATCTCCGATGGCGTGAATAGCCAGTTGGAAACCTGCTTGATGAGCCATCACTACCCTTTGAGATAGTTCCGCTTCGCTAAGGATTAGTTTTCCCTGATTTTTGGGGTCGTCATGATAAGGCTCCAGCAGCGCTGCACCACGAGAGCCGAGAGCGCCGTCGGCCATGAGTTTGACCCCGCGAACCGTGAGCCGGTCTTTTTGCGGGTCGGTGGGGACAATAGGCCCCTCTTTGAGCGCCTCGGCCAGGTTTTCGATATTTCCCCAATGATTGGCGTAGACCCGTAACTTAAGCTTTCCCTCTTGGTTGAGCTTCTTGAGTATCTCAAGCTCCCTAGCCTCAATGCCCATGTCATGGACCTGGGTGAGTCCACTGGCGAGACACTCTGCTTGGGAAAGAAGCATGGCCTTTTCTAAGATCTCATCGGTAGGCGGAGGAATATGGCTGCGAACTAACTCCATGGCGCTATCCACTAAGATGCCGGTGGGGCGCCGCCGCTTTTTGATGATTTGACCGCCTTTAGGAGACTTAGTTCTATAGGTGATTTTAGATAGTTCTAGAGCCTTCTTGTTCACCCAAATTGCGTGACCATCCACTCGAGTGAGAACCACTGGGTGATCCTTGGATACTTTGTCGAGGTCCTTGTGAGTGGGAAAGCCTTTGAAACCCTGCCAGTCATTTTGATCCCAGCCGCGTCCTAAAACCCAAGTTCCAGGGGGAACCTTCTCGGTGGCCTTTTTCACCCGAGCCAATACTTCATCGAGGGTTCTGGTGCCGATAAGGTCTAGTTTGAAACGTTTGAGCCCCAGGCCGGTGAGGTGCATATGGGCGTCGACCAAGCCCGGCACCACATAGTTGCCCTTGAGTTCAATGACCTGGGTTTGCGGGCCGATATATCCGGAGATCTCTTCGTCGCTGCCGACAGCGATGATCTTGCCTCCTTTGAGCGCCAGAGCTTGGGCTCTTGGTTTGGCGGCATCGAGGGTGACCACGCTACCTCCACGCAGAACTGTCTGGGCGGGAAGGGGGCGCGGTTTGGGCTTGGGTGCTTCAGGTTGCGCGGCGCAAGCAGCGAGCCAAAGTCCTATCGACCAGCCGGCGAGGGCGGAATAACGCATAGCTTTTGATACATCGCTTTGGCGGGAAGGTCACGACTTTAGCCAGAAAAGGCCCATTGATAGGTTATAGATAGTTTATTGGAAGCTTACCACTGGGTTGTCAGCCACGACTCTTCCGCGCTCGTCGGTTTTGAGGCCCGAAGCGGCATATTGAGCATCATGGGTATAAAAGAGCCGACCGCCCCGGCTTGCTAGGTCTTTGAGCAGCTGGTCTTTTTCATCGATGAGCAGCTCGGGATAGCGGTCGTAACCCATGGTGATGGCTTTGCGAACCCAAGGCACTCCGGGAATGAGGTCGCCGGCAAAGACGATGGGGCCGTCGGCGGTATCTATCTCGGTGAGTAGCATTCCGGGGGTATGACCGCTGGAGCGATGGAAGCGATAACCTGCGCCCAAAGTGCGGCTCTCTTCACCCTCAACGATCTCCAGCCGACCCGAAGCTTCGAGCAGTTCCTGCAAGCGGGGAATGAAGGAGGCCCGGTCCCGCGAATGGGGCTTGAGGGCTCGCTGCCAAGCTTCTTGCCCCACTATGAAAGTGGCCTTAGGGAACAATAGTTCCGCTTCTTTGCCTTCCTCATAGGGACTAAGCAATCCCCCAGCGTGGTCAAAATGCAGGTGGGAAAGAACCACCAAATCTATCTCTTCGTGGCTTAAACCTAGTTGAGATAGGTTTTCGAGTAAGATGTGCTCTTTTTCTTGGATCCCAAAACGCTCGGCGAGTTTAGGCTCAAAAAAAGCACCAATACCGGTCTCAAAAAGGATTTTTCGACCCGCTTCTTGAACTAACAAAGCCCGGCAAGCCAAGTCGATGCGATTGAGTTCATCGACCTGAGCCCAATTTTTCCACATCGCTTTGGGCGCATTGCCAAACATGGCTCCACCGTCGAGCTTTTGGGAGTTTCCCAACACTGCAGATAGCTTTCGCTGCATGGGGCAAGGTTAGCGAAGCTACAGGCCTAGGGCCAGCTTCACAGTTATCAAACGACAAGGTAGAAGGCTCCATGAGCACGCCTAAGATTAGCGCGGTAAGGGATCCCCAAGCCGTACTCGACTCTCAAAGCTGGGACGCCGTCCTGTTGGTGGGCCCCAGCCCGGTGGCCAGTTCCTTGGCCTCGGTGGACCAGGTGATCAGCGCCGCTCGCAATATCGACCGCCAAGTTGACCAAGAGGTCGTCCTTTTGGCCGCGCCCGAGCTGGCCGGCGGCCGCCTAATCGTTTCCGCCACCGAGCCTGTCGATCGTGACCAAGACGACGTGCGTAACTTCGCCGACGCTGCTGCCGCTGCGTTTAAACGGGCCCAGGCTGCTGGCGCCAAACGCCCCTTATTATTGGTCAGCGGAATTCCTAGCGACCCGCTCTTCAAAAATACCCTCTCAGTTGCCACCTTGAACGCCGCCGGCGCCGCTTGGGCGCCTTTAGAAGCCCGTGAGGACCTCGGGGAAGCTTCCGCAGAGCCCGCACATAGTCTGGGCGTACTTATCGAGGGTGAAGATAGTTTCGACGCAGAGATAGTTTATGCGCTAGAAGAAGGCCGCCGGGCGGCTCGCGATGTCACCGGAACACAGCCAGAGCGGATGGGCCCTAGCCAGGTCGGAGAATACTGCCAAGAGATTTTCGCAGACTCCAAAGTATCGGTAGAGATAGTTTCTGACATAGATACCCTGGAGAAAGACTATCCTTTGATGATGGCAGTGGGACGCGCTTCCAAAGCAGTGCCTCGCCACGCACCCTGCGTAGTTCGCATGCATTACAAACCTGAGGGAAAAGTATCTAGAAGTATCCTTTTGGCCGGTAAGGGCGTGGTCTACGATACCGGCGGTGCGGACATTAAGTTCGGCGGCGCCATGGCAGGTATGAGCCGCGATAAGGGTGGCGCTGGCTCAACGGTGGGCTTCATGCAGGCCATCGCTAAGTTGGCCCCAGAAGATCTAGAGGTCTATGCCGAAGTAGGAGCGGTGCGTAACTCCGCGGGCGCTGATGCTTTTGTTTCCGATGAGATTATTCGCAGTCACGCGGGCGTCCGGGTGCGTATTGGTAACACTGATGCCGAAGGTCGCTTAGTTTTGGCAGATGTTTTGTCTCATTTGCGAGTGCGTGCGGAAAAGATGACCGCACCTGAGATCTATAGTTTGGCTACCCTCACCGGGCACGCAGGTCGTGCTATGGGCCCCTATAGCATCGCCATTGAAAACGCCCCTGCACTAAGTGCTGGATGTGCTCAAAAACTATCTCAGCTTGGCGAATTATGGGGTGATGCCTTCGAGATATCCCGCCTTCGTCGCGAGGATTGGAAGTTTGTTCGCCCGCGCACCCCAGCCGATGATGTGCTTTCTTGTAACAATGGTTCGTCTTCGGTGACTGCTCGTGGACATCAATTCCCCATGGCCTTTTTGATCATTGCCTCGGGTCTTGAGCGCCATGGAAAGAATGGTCAGAAGCCCATTCCTTATACCCACATCGACATCGGCGGCAGCGCCACCGAGGGTGGGGATTGGCAGCATGGTCGGCCCACGGCAGCCGGGGTGACCGCTTTGGCTGCCACGGTGGTTGAAAAGAGCTAGCCCAGCCGTTTCAAGAACTCTTGTCCCAAAGGTGTGAGTAGTGTCTGCAGACCCCTTCGGTGTTGCTCAACCTTCTCTTTCGCCGCTTTCGCCTCAGGCAACTGGCTTTGATAGAAAAGCCCTAGCCAATCTGCAAAGTATCTATCCGGGCTGCAATCGCCCTCGCCAAATATCTCTGGCTGTCTAGGACCTTCATCGTCGAGCAGTTCCATCAACTCGCCACACAAAAAAGCCTTGTTGCGTCCTGTCTCATGAGCAAGGCTTTGAGCTATCTCGGTGGGAGAGTCGCCCGCGAGTAACAAAAAGCCCGGAAATGCGGAGATGCAATGGTGATCGGGCGCTTCCGGGACAGTTTTTAGCGGCATGATCCATTGAACGAGCTGTCCAAAGTCTTGATAGATCGCCGGAGCTTGGGCTTCCAAATGAGCTAGACCAGCCAGAAAAGCTTGGTAGAAGGCTTGCAAATCAACCTCAGCATCTATCATTCGGCCTCCAAAGCGAGGAGTCTTTGGATAGTGTTCGCTAAACCAAGGATGATAGTTACTAAGCATGAGTTGCTGGTGTCCAAAAAAGACTTGTGGATGGTTGCCACTGTGCAGAGACCAAGTTTGGTCTGCTACTTGATACTGGTAGTGCTTCGCTAAAATTGGGTCGAAAGCCTCTGGCGTTTTCCGGAAAACGGAATTTAGGATAGATTGGTCCTGCCAATCTATCCCCTGATTTTCAAAGGTGCTCACCAAAAGACTTGGTAGGTGTTGAACCAGCTGTTCAAAACGGGGCAAATAACTAAACTTCAGACATTCTTCTACTCGGAAGAGCCAGGAAGCAAAGGCAGCGTCTTTACCTAGATAGGAGAGCTTCTCCGCAGGGATGTCTCCTAGCTTTTGCGCACACCAGAGCAACATCGTTTTGTATTGGCTGTCTGCAAAGATCCCTGAACTATGCTGAATAATGTCTAAAAAGAGGGTTCGATAGGCTTGTCCACGGTTGTTGAGGGCTTGTTTGAGCGGGACGCCTAGTTTTGCGGTATCTATAGATAGTTCTTCGCCCAAGAATTCGAACTTTTCCGCATCGAGACCTAGCTTTGCTGCAGGTATTGGGTCGGTGCTCCGCTTATAGTTGGCCCCTGCATTCTGCTGCTGTAGGTCCTCTTCTAGTCCTCCTCCATAAGCGACTTTCCACCATGTCTGTTTGATAGATTCGCGCGTCTCGGCTTGGCCAAAAGCGTCGAGGCAGGCGTCTAAAGCAGCCTCTACTTGGGGCGGCCGCTGCTCTGCTGTGCCTTGCTGCCAAGCTTCACCAGCGAGGGCGGGCAGCGGATTCCACCAGGCTTTGGTTTGGTTGAGTGAATGGACGAGGGGAGGCGCGAGTAGGTCGAGCCCTTGGTCGGCCACGAGGACCAGGGAGAGACTGGTAGAAGGACCATGGGAGACACCCCAGTGGCGCCAAAGTAATGGCATGTAGAGAAAGTCACCCTCTTCGACGAGGAAACTATAGGCATCGTCGGGCATATCTATCTGTCCGACGTCTCTATGCTCTAGCATCCGTCTACGTAGTTCTTGGTCGGATATATTGGGTGGAGCCAGCTTCCAGAGTTTAGTTCCTCTTTGCTGAAGGATAATATTATCGCTGTGGTCGTAGTGGGATCCGATAGTTCCACCACCGTCGGCCTGCACGCCATCGAACCAGATACGTCTGCAGCTAAAGTTTCTTTTTTGCTCCTGGCAGATCCTACTGAGTTCAGGACTTACCACGTCCACATTTTGTACAAATACAACTCCTGGATCGCGAAAAACCCGGTCGGGCTGCTTGCGCTCGAGGCGTTGGCTTAGTTCTTGGAAGTGACGTCTATCTAGCTGGTTTTGAAGGAGAAATCGGGAACCATTCTTAATGTGTAGAGGCTTTTTACGCCAGTATTCTGAGATGAAATGCTCAAGGTCGATATCACCCAGCTGAAAAGACATGAGGCGAGTATTACCGCGATTTGTCGGCCAGTCCTAGCTACTGGAGTATAGAGAATTAACTCTGTTGGGGGGCTTGAGCTTATCAAGCTCCCTCGGTGACACTATTCAGTATGGCGGAGAGAGTTAAAGCGGAGGATATGGGGCCGTTGGCCTCGCCGATAAGTAAATTAAAAGACAGATATGATGTTCTCATTGTTGGCTCAGGTTACGGGGGATCTGTTGCTGCCGCCTATTTCTCAGAAATGGCTGATAGCCAGGGAAAACCGCTTTCCGTGGCCCTATTTGAGAAAGGGCGAGAGTATCTTGCCGGGGAGTTCCCCAAAGATGAGATAGGTTTAGCCCAGGAGGCTGCCGGTATTGCGGCGCCCAGTGATCAAGATGTCTCATCGACACAGCTGCTCAGGACTGAACTTAGAGGAGTGGGTGGAACGAGCCCTTCTAAGCTTTATCAGCTCTATACTGGCGGAGAAGTTAATATTCTAACGGGTTCCGGCCTTGGCGGAGGCTCTCTGATCAATGCTGGTGTCTTACGGTGGCCTGAAAGAAAAGTTTTTGGCGAAGAAACGTCTTGGCCCGAGAAGATCAAAGAAGATCTCGATACTCTGGAGACTTGTCGAGACCAAGTTCGGGCGGCGCTACTTGGGCAAGAGTATCCCCAAAACTTTGTACAGCTTCCTAAGCAGCGGGCCCATCAATTGCTAGCAAAGCAGCTGGACGCCTCCGTTGAGCTTGTAGAACTCGCAGTTCCTTTTCAAGAAGTAGAGAACAGTTCAGGTGTGCAACTATCTGGTTGTAAACTCTGCGGGGATTGTGTCTCAGGGTGTAACTATGGCGTAAAGGGTAGCACCGATCTTAACTATCTACCTCGGGCCTATCGTTCGGGTGCAGAGATCTATTGCGAAGTGAGCGTGGCCCGAGTCGAGTCTCTTTCGGGGGGCTATCGAGTTCACTATCGTCCAGTACAACTCTCCGGAGAGCTAGTTCCCTGCCTGACCGTCAAAGCTAAGATAGTTATTTTGGCCGCTGGTGTCATGGGAACCACCCAGATATTGGGTAGTTCTGTTCAGCGCAATGGTTTACAGCTCTCCAAGGCCCTCGGAAAAAGGTTCTATACTAACGGCGATGTTCTAGCCCTTCATCACAATAGTTCCCACCGGGTACACGCGGTCGGACGGGGGACGCGGTCAGAGGATGAAGTAGGTCCGGTTGGACCAGCGATTAGTTCCGAGATTAAGATAGGAGATGGACGTCTCCAAGAGGGTGTGATTCCCGGCGTATTGGCCACCTCCACTCCAGCTTTGTTGGCCCGCTCTAGCGAAGACATTTGTAGCCACGATGGTTTTCTTCGGGGACTGGAGTCGGCCATTATGGGGGCTCGTAGAGGTTCAGCCGACCATACTCAGGTTGTTTTGGCCATGAAAGCCACTGCCGACCGGCTGCAAATTGAACAGAGTCTTGATCCCACCCTTCCAGGAACTATCAAGCGGTCCAGCAAAGATGGTTTGGATAGCTATCGCGCCTGGGCTGAGCAGGTAGAGGACTATCTATTGGCGCATCAAGAGAAGGTGGGGGGATCTGTCTTCATGGCCGACCGAGCCTTGGGACTTGCTGCCGAGAAGCCTTTGACCGTGCATCCACTGGGTGGTTGTTCGATGGCTGATTCTCCCCAGGATGGGGTGTGTAATCACTTAGGGCAGGTGTACCAGCAGGAGGACGGCTCTATCTACGAGAATTTGGTGGTAATGGACGGTTCATTACTTTCAGAGCCTCTAGGCAGTAATCCTTTGCTGTTTATCTCCGCCTTATCTCTAAGAAACTGTAGAGGGCTTGCGGAACAATGGAGCTTTCAAAGGCGAAAGATACAGCAGCAGAAAAGTCTACCCGTATTGATACGAAAAAGAGACAAGGTTTCCTTCAGCGAATGTCTCGCTGGAGAGCTGCTAGCGATTTCTAGGGATGCCCAACTCACCGATGCGGAAACCTGCAAAGTACTTATCGAACAGGGTGAACTTGCTTCAGGTCGTATCAAACTATTTATGCGAATCGAGTCCGAGCAAATCGATGACTTTTTGACTCATCCTCAAGCGGGAAGAGTCACCGGAGTCGCTCAGATCCGCCTTAGAGGTCATAGTCAAGATAGTTTACCCATCAACGGGAGTTTCAGCTTTTTGCTGCCAAACCATCATCAGGCAAATGCTCCCGAAGAAGGGGAGTTGGGTGCCTATCGTATGGAGTATCAGCTGACCATTGGCCGTCCTGATGGGCCTAACTATAGCCTGCGTGGATTTAAGGCCATTGGGGGAGACTTTCGCGGAAATAGTGAGCTCAGTCTTCAATTTACCCGGCGAATGCAGGCTGCAGAAACGCTCTACGCCACCCTGGAGGCGCCAGGGCAACAGTTTCTCTCCTTGCTCCGCTTCAATACTTCCGGAAGC
>SPJK01060181.1_pt1 | contig 12324 bp, 13 predicted proteins | sample 3741771 | NCBI WGS metagenome assembly SPJK01 (sample SAMN10925997, study PRJNA522277) | cold seep metagenome | isolation source: Elba SIP-enriched marine methane seep metagenome, extraction at timepoint T2 | place: Italy: coast of Elba, Mediterranean Sea | reverse complement strand
GCCTGTCCATCCCAGCTTGTTTCTCCGGTGGCGGGATTGGTCTTTTCGAACCAATCATCAGCGCCATCGCTCCAGCGTCCGTTGATATAGACACTCTTGGCCATGTTAGCTCCTGAGCCAGATGCGGGCTTTGTCGCCGCGTTTGAGTTTGAGTTTTGCCAGTGTTTCTTCATTGGTCATGAAACGCTGTTCGCCCATCACAGCCCCTTCGATGAGGCAGGCACGATAGTCGGCAAGATCCAAACGCGCAGCAATGCCGGTCTGACCAGTGGCCTCGCCGACCTCTAGTTCCATGACTTTGCTTTCTCGCGCTGTGCGGATCATATCGCGGGACGTTTGCATAATCGGACCGCCATCGAAAATGTCGACAACGCGTTCGAACTCAAAACCTTCCCATTCGAGCAGCTTGAACGCCGGTACGCCATCGGCATGGCAGCGCCCAATGACTTCGCGCGCTTCGTTCGGCAGAAGATCCACATAGATCGGATATTTGGGCATCAAATCGAGAATGAACTGATTGTCGGTGGTCGCAGACAAATAGTCAGCTTCCGGAAACGACATGCGGAAGAATTGACGGCCGAGGCATTCCCAGAACGGGGTTTCGCCATCATGCGACACCACACCGCGAAGCTCCGCGATGATTTTCTCGCCAAACCATTCCGGTTTCGTCGACATCAATAAATAACGACATTGCGCAAGCAACCGCCCAACACCCGCACCCCGATGCTCTGCGCGTAGGAACAGCGTTCCAACTTCGGTACAGCCAACAAATTCATTGGTCAGGATCAGCGCGTCCATGTCGAACCGGCGATCCGCTTCCTGGCTGGCCTGCGCCAGCGTGATGATGCGATAATTGAAAAATGGCGAGTTGAGACCCACACCGCATTTCACCGCGCTGCAGCCACCAATCTCACCTGTTTCAACGTTTTCCAGCATCATCAGATACTTGCCGAGTTCTGGTTGTTCGAGCCGTCCGGCAAAGGAGTCGACCGATTTCAACAATCGCTTGCGCAAAATCTCTTCGTCGACCGGAAGAGAGGTAAATCCCGGACCAGATTCAACAGCCATGGCACGCAGCGCGTCAAAGTCTGACAGCTCCGCGGCTCGCATTAAATATGGAGACTTCATTCCATCAACGCCTTGATTTTGCGAGCGTCCAGCCGCCCGTCCGCAATTCGGTTCAGAAGCAGCGCCGAGAGCTGTGCGCGTTCGACGAAACTCGACATCACGACATATTCCTCATTCGAGTGGATCCGACCGCCCATGACACCCAGCGTGTCCACGTTCGGAACGCCCGCCGCGAAGATATTATTGCCCTCACAGACGCCACCAGTATCGACAAATTCAAGTTCAAGACCGATGGCCTTGCCGGTATCCGAGACCGCATTGAACAGAGCATCCTGAGCGGCATTTCTCGGTTTGGGCGGGCGATAAAACCCGCCATGCATATGCCCTGAAACTCCGTCTCTCGCGTGTGCCTGCGCGAGAAGTTGTTCCACCGCGTTCGTCGCCCACGCAGCGGCATCAGCATCTGGTGCGCGCGCGCCAAAACGGACAATGGCGAGATCCGGCACAATATTCACGGCACTTCCGCCATCCACTGACCCGACATTGAAAGTGACCCCGTCTCTTTGTCCATTGAGCGCTTCGAGCTGGACAACCATGGCGGCAGCCGCCTCAATCGCACTTCGTCCGTCTTCCTTGGCGCGCCCGGCATGAGCTGAGCGGCCGCGCAAGACGATATCGAAAACAGCAGACCCTTTGCGACCGCCCGACATCGCCCCCGTGTCCATGCAAGGTTCGTAAGTCATCCCGATCATTGCCCCGGACTGGGCTGCTTTGGTCAGGAACGGCGCGCTGGCAAAGTTCCCCGTCTCTTCGTCCGGCGTGATCACAATCTGATAGCCAATCTGGTCCTTTAACAGGCCGGCTTCAAACGCCTGCAAAGCCCCAAGCATGACCGACAGCCCGCCCTTCATGTCGGCGAGCCCCGGACCGTTGAACTTGTCATCCTCCAGGGCTGTAATCTCTTCAAATGTCGCCGGCGGAAAGACGGTATCGTAATGCCCGCTCATGACGATTTGCATCTCGGCATCTGGCCGCGACGACACGCGAATGATCGGTCCTGTTTCGAACTCTTCAACAGTGCCCGAATTCGAGATTTTCTCGAATGGATCTGTCTTGATCAGCTCGATATCTGCCTCGAGCGTGCTGAACGCATCGCCAAGATCCGGCGCGAGCAATTCCAGCCCATCCCGGTTCCAGCTTCCTGTATTGATCCTGGCCCAGTCAAAAGTGCGGGCTTGCATTGCGGCTTCGAGGTCAACGATACGTTCGCAGATCGCTTCATCGTCAGCCGTCTTGATGCTCAAATCGACCATGGCAGTCTTGGTTTCACGCTTTCATAAAAACCACAAGCCCCGGACCGATAAGTCCGGGGCTTGATTCTTGGTGTTGGCAGAGATCATGTATTTCGATCAAACTCCGCCAACCGCTCTTCAGCCGCCGCGAGACGTTCGTCGACCGTCTGACAGGAGTCAGGCGCGTTGCCGATAACTTCGAGGTCTTTGCAGCGTTCTTTTTCTTTTTTGTAGTCACTGACTTCATTGAAGATTTCAAAACGAGCCAGGGCAATTGCGGTGTTGTCCTCGGCGCGCATGAAGTCGAGCCAGCCGCGTCCGCCGCGATTGTTCGCATTGCGGAATGCTTCGCGGGCACCGGAACGATCATCGCGCTCGTAACGCGATTGCCCAACCAGAACCCAGGCAAGGCCGGCATTGGCAAGGCCGCCTTTATTGATCGCCTTGATCAGCGCGTCTTCGGCAGCAGCCCAATTTTGCAACTCGCTGAACGAGCGGCCAAGGCGCTCATACATTTTGCCGTTTGGCGCCATTTCGGCGGCTTCTTCGATCACCGGAATGGCTTTCTCGAATTCGCGAGCGACCTGATACAGGTTCGCGAGCAGTTCAAGCCGCTGATAGTTCTTGGAGATCCGGCCCGCGTTCATTTCTTTCTCAAGAATTTTCGCAGATGCGTATGGAACGTCAAACGAGTTGTAGAAGTTCACAATCCGCATCAGTTCATCTTCTGTCTGCAGGATGCCGCCAAGGTACATGGCTTTTTGAACTTCAAACGCTTTGCGGTCCTGACCGGCCTGGAAATACTCACCGGCAATGGCTTGCCAGAGCTGCGTGTCTGACGGATCGCGCTCAAGCAACAATTCTAGCAATTCGGCTTTCTTGGCGCGATTGCCCGTTTTGTCGTACAGAAAAATCAGGAAGTCATAGACCTGGCGTTCAGCGCCGGGGCCATCTGCGGCAAGCACTTGCTCAGCCCAACGCAGCGATTCAGGGAAGCGATCCATCTGTTGATAGAGGACCGCAAGTGTCCACTTCTGGTTTCGATCCGGGACACCGCCAGCGGCCATCCATTTGTCGAAGTATTCCAGCGCTTTGACCTTGTTGTCGATCGAGAGGTAGATCTGGGAGATGTTGTAGAACGTGGTTTTTTGTTCGCTGGCAGGAATGTAGCCACGATCAATCGCCGAAATCAAATCGCGAACCTCGCCTTCATAATCTTCGGTTTCAATTTTGATTGCCGCGCCGAGACGCAATGCAGCGCCTTCTTCGTAGCAATTCAGTTCTTGAGCCTTCAAGGCGTTCAACGCGGCAAGCGCGGCTTGCGCATTGTCGTTGACGATGAGTTCAGTTTCCGCCTTCAAGTAGTTTTCGGCGTTGGTTGAACTGAACTGTGTTTCTTCACAAGCCTGCGCGTTCGCGACACCACTCCCCATGGCGACCATGACGGCAACAGTGGCTGCACTTTTCATGATGTTCTTGATCATACTGTTTCACTCCTCTCCGCCATCTTGGCGGTTGATCTCCTTTGAACCGGAAGTTCTCTCCGATTTCAAGCGCTTCAAGCGATTTGTTGAAGCAATTTCCCAGACTTTTACACACCCATAGTCTTACGGTTCCATCCGGAACTCAAGGGGGTAGACCACACCTATGACGGTTATCGGCAGTCCACCATGGATTTTGGGCGCAAATTTGACTTTTTGGACGGCTTTTTTTGCAGCGCTTTCGAATACGCGATCACTTCATTCAGCGTACACATCGAACGGCTCGCCGCGCGGCGACACGCTTAGGTGGACATCGCACCGTCCTTCGATACCCTGCTTCTCCGCCTGCCGTGGGTAATTCGGGATTGGCGGTGTAAGCGGCTGCAGGTCGCGAATGGAGAAGGATGGCAGACGCGTCGGTTTGATACTCTCCAGATCAGCCTGTCCGTAATCCGCCGGTATGGTGCCGCCATAGTCGCGAACGGGCACGTCCACGTCGCTGACCGATTTGACCAGGGGTTCAGGGCGTGGCGGAGGTTGCAGAACTTCAGCTTTTTGCACCGGAGGTCGGACCTCAATCGGGTCTTTCACAACCGGTGGCGGCATGTAGGCCTCGATTACATAGGCTGTTGGCTTTGGCGGCTCGAAGTTATCGACCTCGACCAAACCCTGCATCGCCATGAACAGCCCTGCTGTAACGAGGCTCGCCGGAATGGCCACCAAACCGAAACGCCTGAGCCTCGATCGCGTTGGAGTTTCATTTGAACGAGTCGCGAGTATCGAGTTCATATCAGCGTCCTTCGTTGTTATATTATTACTATATGTAATTTAGTAACATTGTCAACCCAAAAAGAAAGGGGAGATCAAACGACCTCCCCTTCCCCATTCAAATTGATGCGACCTTAGTCGGCGAGTGTAAACTCGAGCGGATAGACCACGTTGCGGCGCTCTGCCGCCTGCCCGCGAATAATTTTCGGAGCAAATTCAACACGGCTTACAGCACGCTCGGCTTCGCGTTTGAAGACACGATCGGTACAGTCCGCTTCAACATTGTACGGCTTACCGCGCGTATCGACGTCAAAGCGCACATCGCAAGACCCTTCGATGCCACGCTCTGCGGCCCGGCTCGGATAAGTCGGGACGGGCGGACGAATCGGCTGTGCATCTCGGTCAGAAATGGCAACCGGGTCGATGGCCAGAGAATTCAATCGCGTCGGCGGAAGCTCACTCGGCGGTGCGCCCTGAATATTCGGCGTCGGCAGATCAATGTCAGACTTGCTGGCCGTCAGCTTGGGTGGCGGCGGCGGCTTGTCTGCATTGTTCAGTTTTCTCGGCTTGTTGCGAGATCTCCGAGTCACCTCTTCTTCTTGCGCTTCCGGCGTAATGCTCTCGAGATTATACTCGCGGAGATTATCCGGCTCTTCATAGTCAGTAGAGATGAAGAAGCGCATCAGATGGAACAGGGCCAGAGTCATCATGATGGCCAAAGGCACACCAATCGCCATGCGGATTAACGGGTTAGCAAACATGCGTTCCTCCTAATCATTGACGACTGAGAGCGGCACGCGCCCCAGACCATCAATATCGTTGACGATCTCCATGAGATCGATCAGCACCCCGGCTTGTGCATTAGCATCTGCTTGAACAACCAAGCGCCCTTTTGGATTGTCTTCACGAAGTTCGCGAATACGGAACCCAACTTCGGACATCGAAACAACTTTCTTATTCATGTAGATTTCGCTGTTCGAGTCGATCGCAACCAGGATCCCAAGCGGACTTTGGCGTTCCTTGTTGTTGACCTCCAGTCGATCGATTTCCACGCCAGGTTCACGAATGAACTGTGCGGTAACGATGAAGAAAATCAGCAGGATGAACACCACATCGAGCATCGGTGTGAGGTTGACATCATCTTCGGCGCTGCCAGCGGGTTCGCGGGTTTTACGTGCCATTTGTAGCCTCCTCTAACCTGCAGAACGGACGATATTCACCCGCTCCATTTGTGCGTCATACGCGATATCACGCACTTCGATGATCGTGCCGGTCCGCGCCTGCGGATGAGCTTGAATAATCAAAGCACTTTCAGGGTTTTCCGCCCTTGCCCGCTCCATCCCGCCGCGCACGGCTGAGATATCGGTCAGTCTGCGATTGACGCGGATCTGATCCGACTCATCAATATATACGATGATCGCAGGGTTTGGTGGCGGCGGCGCATCCGATGGTGGTGGTGGCGGCTCCGCTCCCAAGGCTTCTTCCTGAATGAATGTCGAGGTCACAATGAAGAAGATCAACAGGATGAAGACGACGTCGAGCATCGGTGTCAGATCAACAGCAGCTTCATCAGCTGGGCGTGTCGTACGTCCTCTCATCAGTAGATCTCCATCTGGTCTTCGACCTTCTGCACCAGACGACGGACTTTCTTGTCCATGCCCGTGGCAAATGGAATGCCTGAGATTGACGCGACCATGCCGGCCATCGTTGGAATGGTGGCTTGAGACACGCCGCGCGAAAGCGCCTTCGCGTCAGCCCCTTCCGTGATCGCCATGTTATCAAACACGGTCACCATTCCGGTCACGGTTCCGAGCAGGCCGAGGAGCGGCGCGAGCGCCACCATGGCCTTGGCAAATGACACATTTGCCTGTGCTTTTTGACGGACCTCTGAGACCAGCTTGTCTTTTACCCAGTGCGCGAATTTGGACTTGTGATCAGAGCGCGACTGCCACTCTGAAAGAGCCTCCTTTGCGACAGAAGCATGGGCAATACGGAAGTAGAACAGGCGCTCCAGGATCAGGGCCCACATGACAAATGTGGCGCCCATAATCCAGAGAAGCACTGGCCCTCCGCGAGCCAAAAACTCCTGAAGTTCGGTCATTCCCAACATATTGGGCTCCCGTCCTCAGCGGCGGCTTACGCCGCCACCCCGCGTTCTGCACGTTCGGCCACAAGACCGGCCGCTTGCTCATCCAGGATCTGCTGGTTGCCGCGCGCCATGGCCGCAGCCAGAGCATGGGTCAACAGAAGTGGGATCGCAGCAACCAGACCAAGAACTGTGGTCATAAGCGCAACTGAAATACCGCCAGCCATCAGTTTCGGATCACCGGCACCGAAGTTTGTAATCGCGGTAAAGGTAATGATCATACCGATAACCGTACCAAGCAGACCCATAAGCGGGGCCACAGCCGCGAGCACTTTGACGATGTCATTGTAACGCTCGATTTTCGGAGACTCGCGAAGGATTTGTTCGTCGAGTTTCAGTTCGAGGGTTTCAAGGTCAGCATTCTTATTGGTCTCGTAAGCTTCAAATACGCGGGCGAGCGGATTGCCGTCGCCAGCTTGCTTGGTTTTCGCTGTCGAACGGATCGAATTACCCATAAAGAACAGGGTGATGATCTTGAACAGCGCAACCGACAGACCGATCAGCAAGAGCACAAGCACGATGTAACCAACGATACCACCTTGGTTGACGCGCTCCATAAGACCAGGCTTGTCGCCCTCAATCTTGAACAGCTCGCCGCGGTTTGGATCGAACGGCACAGTCATAGTCCGGCCTTCATCAGCATTGATGAGCGACTTGAATGCGCTGCGGAAACGTCCGCCTGGCTGACGCTCGAGCTTCTCAAGGAAGAAGTCGCCATTACCGGCGCGTTCAATTGTGACGAAGCCTGCATCATTGTCGGTCGCCGCGATGAACGTCCCAACGCGAGTAACTTCAACGTCCTGAACAGACTCATCTGATCCACCCATAGAGACGGATGATGTGAAGGTTTTCACTTCAGACTGCGCGATCATTTCCTGCAGGATCGCCTTCGGCAGGCGGTCAAGCTCTTCGCGGGTCGGCAGAGAGGTCGCCTCAGCAACTTCTGACAAGGCCTCGAAACGACCAGGATAGTCAAAGCTTGCAAGGCTTTCGCGCATCAGGGGCTGAACTTCACCCACAACCGCACGAAACTCGCCGACCAGTTGAGCGAAGTCGCCCGCCTGAACATCAAGCTCAGCCGCCAGCGTGTTGATCTCGGCTTGATAGCCGTCGAACTGCGCGCTGAGAGCGTTACCTTGTGCATTGGCAGCGTTCAATTCGCTGCGGGCTTGCGCCATTTGATTTTCCTGTTCGGCAGTTGCTCGACGGAAATCATCCAGACGCTGTTGGTTCTCCGCCGACAGTTCCTGACTGTCCTGCTGAACCAGATTAAGAATATCACTCAGCGACGTCTGTGCGACGGCTGGAAGTGATGCGACCATTGAGGCGCCAGCAAAGGCTGCCGCAATCCCAATGGTTTTAAGTGATTTAGTGAACGGTTTCATGTGTTCTTTCCTCAACTCCATTGGGGCTTACTGAACAGCAAGCTTGGTTGCAGGCACGTACATCACGTCTTGAGTACGCTTACCTTGGATGATGCGAATCGCTTTTTCGATCTCGGGCTTGTATTTATTTTCGAGATCAACCCATGTCTGGGTTTCGCGATCGTAACGCTTGGCGTGACGACCGGTTGGATCCATATACACCATGGCAACCCGACCAAACAGAACCATGTCAACCGTGACCTCTTTGTCATCGACCGTGATCGTCTCTTTCCAGGTGTCAGTCTTACGACCAACTTCCATTTCGGCTGTGTAGGCGTCCATGATCTGGCGATAGCGCTCTGTCACAGAAATCGCCGGATCGCTGAGATAGTTGCGGAGGCGCTGAATGCGCTCCTTACGTTGCTCGAGGCGGAACGGGAGGTCCGCATCAATGAATGCATCCAGATCGTCGATCAGAGTTTCGAGCATCGGAACGGTCTGAGAGGTGATCTCGTCCACTCGGCTCAACTGATCGGTTAAAGATGCAATTTCGCGCTGCTGGCTTTCGACGGCGGCGGCTTGTTGCTTGGCATACAGCTCGGCGGCTGTCTTACGCTGAAGCAAAGTCCGGAATTCACCGACCATATCTGCGCGCTCATCATCGAGCTGGTTAATTTGCTGCTGAACTTGTTCGGCGCGGCGCGTAGCCTGTTCGCCGGTCGCGATCGCGCGATCCAACCCTTGTGCAACTGACGGCGCGGCAAACCCGACGACGATGGTTGCTAGAATGGCTCCGCGAGCCGGTGTCAGAACATTCTTCATGAAGTCTGCCTCTCACTCTCCAAATGGTGCGGCGCCGGAAAGACGCCGCTAAATCTCTTTCATAGGCTCCAGCGAAATGCTGAAACGAGCTAAGACGGGCACACACACTTCCCGCGCAGTTTCTACAAAGGAATACGGGCTCGCACCCACCTCCTCCCATTTTACGACCTTGAGACTTTTCGTCTTTCTAATCTACGCAGCGAACGAGATTAACCCGTGGTCACAATCGCATACATGGTCACCTGTGCAAAAAGCTCGGGACGTTGTCAAACTCTCATTCATAATTGAGGCAGTTGCAAGGCATTTTTGAAATAATATTACATATCGTACTCTCATCACAGGCATCGCCGGGACGAACGTCCAACGTTTATGCGAAAGAAGAAAAAAGAGTGGCTGGGGTGCCAGGATTCGAACCTGGGAATGCCGATACCAAAAACCGGTGCCTTACCACTTGGCGACACCCCAACTGAGCGGCGGACATAGCCAATCCAATTTCGGCTTGCAACACCCAAATCGCTGCCAATTTTTATTAAGCTGCTTTTTTGCGGAAAACCACTGACTAACGAAGGCCGATCGCAAAGGTTTATCGAACCATGTGATCTTTCTGTTTTGACAAACGGCATCTTAACGCCCATATCGTTATCCGATAAGAAACATTACGGAGCCTTTTCTCCCATGAAAACATTTTTTGCATCCCTGGGCGGGGCAGTCATCGGGTCCATTGTCGGCCTGGCCCTTCTCTTCTTCATCGGGGTTGGGCTCATTCAGATGACAGTCACCAACGCGATGAAGTCAGCAAACGGACCTGAAACCGGTCAGGATGACGGCAATCCCATTGTCCTGACACTCGATTTGCGCGTCCCATATGCCGATCAAGCGCCAACATCCGGCCCCGAACTCCTGTTTGGCGGCGGCACCGGCTTTATCGACATTATCACCAAACTGGAAGCGGCGGCGAATGATGAACAAGTCAAAGGCCTGTTCATTCGCGCCAGCGAATATGGCATCGGATCTTCGCGCGCCGAAGAATACCGCGACGCCTTCCTGAAGTTTCAGTCCGCCGACAAGTTCATCGTCACGCACAGTCAGGGATCTTATGGCGGTGGCCCGTCCGGTTACCGCGCGATTGCACCGTCTGATGAGATCTGGATCCAACCCGGAAGTGATGTGATTGCCAGCGGTATTGTGTTCGAAACTTTGTTCCTGAAAGGCTTGCTCGACAACATCTCGGTCACGCCTGAAATCGAAGCGTTCCATGAGTATAAGAACGCGCCGAACGTCTATAAGGAAGATACCTACACTGAGCCGCATCGCCGCGCGATGACCGAGCTCGCCGAATCAATTTGGCAGATCTCTCTCGGCGACATCGCCACCGATCGCGGTATCACCGTCTCTCAAACCCGCACTGCGCTCGAAGCGAGTCCGCTTAGCGGCGAACAGATGATCGATTACAATCTCGCCACCAGCCTTGGGTGGCCAGAAGATGCGCGTGACGCAGCAACCGAACGCGCCGGCGAAGACGCCATCACGATCGATCTCGCATTATATGCGGCGCCGACTTCAAAATTTGGTTCCCCTGTCATCGCGATCGTTGGCGGCCAAGGCCCGATCGTCACGGGTGACGAAGGCGGTAGCCTGTTCCAGGAAGGCAATGGCTTCGCATCCGACACGATCGCAGCGGCGCTCTACGAGGCCGGACGAGACGAAGACGTCAAAGCGATTGTGTTCCGGGTCGACAGCCCTGGCGGATCCCCGACGGCTTCGGATCAAATCTGGCGCGCCATTGAGCGCATTCAGGCCGAAGAAGAAAAACCCGTGATCGTCTCTATGGCTTCGGTCGCAGCTTCTGGCGGATACTATGTCTCAACCGGCGCTGACTGGATTGTTGCCAATCGCACGACGATTACCGGATCGATCGGGATATTCGGCGGCAAGATGGCCATCGATGAAGGGCTCGCCCGAATCGGTGTGAACGCCGAATCGATCAAGGTCGGCGGCCCCTTCGCTGGCGCTTTCTCGACAACCGAAGGCTTTTCCGACGAACAACGCACGATGATTCGCGCCTGGCTACAGCGCGGTTATGATCGCTTCACGCAGCTTGTGTCTGAAGGACGCGGCCTGTCCCTCGAAGACGTTGACACGATCGCTCGCGGCCGGGTCTGGAGCGGCGAGGACGCCATCGACAAGGGGCTCGTTGACGAACTAGGCGGACTGACCGTGGCAATCGCCAAGGCGCGTGAATTGGCTGAGATCGAAGAGAACGCTGACATACGTTTGATGACCTATCCGATGAATGAAAGCGGGTTCTCCTTCTTCGGCGCGTCATCATCAGCATCTGTTGCGGAATTGAAGGCCATCGGACAGCTCGCAGAAATCATCAATGATCCGGAAATCCAGGCCTTGGTGATGGAAGCGGAAGCGATGCGGAATAGCCGTATTCAGGCGCGCATGCCGACTTTCACTGAGCGTTAAAACACAAACACTGCGACCCAGGCCTTTCGAGCACCGCTCGGAAGGCCTATTGCGTTCTGAGCGCGTGCGAACCCGCGTCGCAGCACCGCATCGCAATTGTTGGGGAGCATCTTAAATATGGATCACAAACAAAGGTCCGAACAGATGTTGAAAGCCGTCAACAAACCAGATCAGCAACGCCACACCTCCGACACCGCCGAGACCATGGCGGATGTCCGTCACGAGGTCGATCGCATCGATCGGATATTGGTAAGTCTGCTGGAAGAGCGTCAATCTTTCATGGACGCGGCCGCCCGTATTAAAGGCGCGCGGAAAGCCGTTCTGGATCGGCCGCGCATCGAAGACGTTGTCAGCAAGGTTAAGGCCGAAGCGGAACGCCAGGGCCTGTCACCGGCGATTGCTGAACCGGTTTGGCGGACGCTGATTGATCGCTGTATCGCTTATGAGTTTGAGTCGTTCGATCGGCTTAAACCGGGTTTGGACAATTCGTAACTTGCCCGGGCGCAAGCCTCGATGACGTGAACGAGATCGTCTTTCAATGACGACAGCAGAGTCGCCGCCTCAACTTTCGAAATCACATCGTCTCCCCTGCCCCGTTGCTCGACCAGCGCGCATGCCTCGGCGAACTCCGACGCGCCGATACTCAGCGCCGCGCCTTTCAGCGTGTGGGCGGCATCCGACCATTCCTTCTGCCCCGCCTCTGCAGACAATAACCGCCCCCAGGTTTCCGCCTGATTGCGAAAGATCTCCAGGACCTCGTCAGCGAGATTGGCGTCACCACCGGTCATGGTCATCAGATGATCGATATCAATGCGCATTCGAATGGGTCCTCTTGCCGACAAATCTGGCAAATTATTCTGCTCTCAGCTCTTTTCGTTAAGACGATTCTGGTTTAATGATATTCGATAATT
>SPJK01017073.1_pt1 | contig 12340 bp, 10 predicted proteins | sample 3741771 | NCBI WGS metagenome assembly SPJK01 (sample SAMN10925997, study PRJNA522277) | cold seep metagenome | isolation source: Elba SIP-enriched marine methane seep metagenome, extraction at timepoint T2 | place: Italy: coast of Elba, Mediterranean Sea | reverse complement strand
GAAACAGTGAAGGACATCGCCTTAAAAGGGACTGAAAAATGAACAGTAGACCCTCTGCCAATGCCTTATCCAGGCCGCGTTATATCATTCCCACACTCCTGCCTAGAAATGAATACTGGAGTCAAATCAAAAAGAGACGGCCTTCTGACCGAGGACGAAGCGAACAAGGAGCTTGCTTATGATGGTCACCTTCGTCAGCGAATGCGAAAAAAAAGCCCTAAACCGCACCCGCCGCGTACTCGACGCCTTCGCCAACCGCATCGGAAGCCGCACCTGGCAGACGGTGATTACCCAGGAAGGCTTGCAGGCGGTGAAAAAACTGCTGCGGAAAACCGCCACCAAGAATACGGCGGTTTCGTGTCATTGGATCAGGAGTCGTAGCAGGAGTGAATTTTTGTGGGTGGTGGGGAATAAGAATAAGTTTAATTTTGAGGGGGTGGTGCCGGTGAATATAACTGAAGCCGAGATAGAACAATATATGGATAAATATCAATGGCAAACAATCGAGGTGATCAAATATGCAGCAGCAATAGCTGGGTTGTTTCACGATTTTGGCAAGGTAACCCTTTTATTCCAAAAGAAAATAAATCCTAACGAAACAACATCAAGTTTTGAACCCTATCGGCATGAATGGATTTCATTTCGATTGTTCCAAGCATTTGTTGGTACACAAAATGACGAAACATGGCTTATAGCCTTAAGCAATATTAAACACAGTGATTTTGATGACTGTTTCAAGGATGGATTAAATAAAGGGACAAAACTTAAACTTTCTGACTTATCATCATTCGCACAACTGGTTGCATGGTTAATCGTCACGCATCACAAACTACCTATTTATCCCGAATGGAAAAGAAAAGATAAACCGGATATGAAATACATTGATAATTGGCTTGATGAACATTTCAATGCTGTATGGAATTCGCATAATTGCAATGACGATGATCAGCAAAACCGTGTCGGTGAAAATTGGCAGTTTTGTGATTTACCCACCGAAAGTATGCAATGGCGCTCAAAAGCTTGTTCACTGGCATCAGAAACTTTGGTTAACATTCGGTTGCGACTGGCTGAAGAAACAAACTGGTTGCACGAACAACTATTCAGCACTCATTTGTCCCGACTGAGTTTGATTTTGTCCGATCATTATTATTCGTCACGCTCATTTGAAGAACTCCGTGAAATGAAAGCAGAAAAATGGCGAAATCCAAATTATCAGGTTTATGCCAATACAGATTGGGTGGATGGAGTTAAACAATATAAACAGCAATTGGATGAGCACTTAATTGGTGTGTCGCATTTTGCTGAAGAAATTGTCACGAATTTAAAAAAATTAAACCACACATTGGAATCTTTAGAACCCAATGAAGCACTCACTGACAAGGTTCCTGAAGAAGATAAAAATGACTTCGGCTGGCAGGACAACGCCGTAAAATTAGTCAGTAAGGTAGGGAAAGAGGCAATAAACAAAGGGTTTTTCGGTATTAACTTAGCATCCACTGGCAAAGGAAAAACGCGTGCCAATGCAAAGATAATGACCGCACTTGGGCAGCAGACCGGACGCATCCGTTTTAGTGTCGCAATGGGGCTTCGTGTATTGACGCTACAAACGGGTAAGGAATTTCAGAAAGATCTGAGTTTAACGGAAAAAGAACTGGCAATAGCCGTTGGCGGCATTGCCGTTAAATTATTATTTGAACAGCAACAAATACAAGACAGGCAAAAGGAAGAATCAAGTGAAACACTTTCACCCGAGGATTCCGGTAGTGCCTCGCAAGAGGAGTTGGTCGATGCCGATATGAAAGTCCACTATTCAGGCATAGAAGATGAACACAGCTTGAGTCCGTGGACTAAAAAACAAAAAAGGTTGAATGCTTTAATTTCTGCACCGGTTTTGGTCAGTACCATAGATCATTTAGTTCCAGCGACAGAAGCCACAAAGGGCGGAAAACATATTCCCGCCATGTTACGTTTACTAAGTTCTGACTTGGTGCTGGATGAGCCGGATGATTTCGGTTTGAATGATTTACCCGCACTCTGCCGCCTGGTGCATTGGGCGGGGATGTTAGGTAGCCGTGTTTTACTCTCAAGTGCAACACTGCCGCCTGCCATGGTTTATGCGCTTTTTCAAGCTTATCAGGCAGGTTGGTCTGAATACGCCAAAGCCAATCTTGAGAATAATTCAGGCGAAATTCTTTCTGCCTGGTTTGATGAAAAAAAGATTTGCGATGACGCGACAATTAAGGAGTTCAGTGACTTTCAAGCAAAGCATGAAAAACTGATCGATAAGCGAGTAAAGTATCTAAAGACACTTCCGCCAAAACGAATCGCTGACATCATTGATATACCGGAAAACAATGATAAAAGCATTATCGAAAATATGACGGATATCATTCACGCTGGTGCACTTCGGCTACACCAACAACATTGTCTGAGTAGCAAAAATAAAACGCTATCAATTGGGTTGGTACGAATGGCAAATATCAATCAACTGGTTGCCATTGCCAAAACCTTGCTCAATATGGAAACGCCCGAAGATACGTGTATTCACTACTGTGTCTATCATAGTCGTTACCCTTTAGCGATACGCTCTGCCATCGAACATAAACTGGACAGATTACTCTACCGAAAAGACGAACAAGCCATTTGGCAACAATCAGAAGTTCAGCAGGCGATAGAAAAGAATTCTGAGGTAAAACAACATATTTTTATTGTGTTGGCATCACCCGTCGCCGAAGTAGGACGAAACCATGATTATGATTGGGCAATTGTTGAGCCAAGCTCCATGCGTTCGATTATCCAACTGGCGGGTAGAGTCTTAAGGCACCGAAACAAAACACCCGCTCAGGCAAATATACTGTTACTGAATAAAAACTATAAATCGCTGGCTAAGAAGAAAGTTTGCTTTGTAAGACCAGGTTTTGAATCCAGCAGCTTAAACATGGAAGAACATGATCTAAATGACATACTGACTGAAGAGCAATATCAACAAATCACAGCGATTCATCGCATTCATCTGCCTAAAAACTATCGAGAGAACAGCAAGCATCTTAAAAACCTGGCACTCTTTGAACAAAGAGCATTAAGCAGACAATTATTTGATGGGGAAAGCCCAGCCAAACTGTGGTGGAAAAATCAACCGCACTGGTGTGGTGAAGTGCAACGTCAACAGCGCTTTCGAGATTCAAAAAAAGACGAAGCGTATTACTTATGCTTTGACAATGAATTTTCCAAGCCAAAATGGCGATGGAAGAATGAGCATGTAACACCATCGGAATTTGGCGACTCGTCAATCATTAAACCAGTTGAACTGGATTTCCAGGCAAACGGCAATGGTTTTTGGTTCGAGCAAGATGCATTAACAGTTTATCAACAACTTTCGAGTGATTTTGGTTGGGGTTTACCCAAAATCAGTGAGCGATTTGGAGAGGTAAGATTGATTGAATATGAAACTGGGGCAACAGAAGATTATAACTTTCACCCGTATTTGGGTGTTTATCAGAATATTGGGAGTGAGGAATGAGTGAAACGGGAAAACAACTAGCTACTTGGGAAGAAGTGATTATCGATTTTTTCAGGAAAAAAAGTGAAGCAGAGGAAGAAAAATACATAAAAGACAATATTAAATTAATTGAGGCCAACTATGTGGATGAAGGTTTTTTCAATGATGAAGAAATCGAATTAGTATTTAATTCCCGAAAAAACAAGAAAGAAAAAGGTGAATCATCATTGGCCTTTCAACATCGAAGAGCCATTATATTATTAAAATCCGAAGACAAACCAGAGGGGGTGAGTGTTTTTAAAAAGTTAAGAGCATACAAAAAGACACTGAAATTCATTGAAGAAAAGTATGAGCCAACATATTGGTTATCGAAAAATTGTAATAACGCTACCAGTGTCAGTTTCGCAACACATGTTATAAAGTTAACGCATTCCAGTATTGATGCATCATCATTTTATGATTCTATATCCAGCCAAAAAGATTCATTGTTAACGACGTCCGCCTTAAAACATAAAATCGTTGATGGAGCGGTTAAAGGAAACCAATTCGCACCTATTTTTCAATTTCTTGAGCTTGAATGCAATGGTGTAAAACTCGCGGAACAATTAGCTAAGGAAGACACCCTGTTTGAGTGTTTAGCTGATGACACTGAAGATAGTATGGAAGTTGAAAAGTGGACAAATGGGTTTAGAAATGCACTGAATACCAAAAAAATAAGTTCACATGCCTTAGCTAAACAAGTATTTTTCCCCACAAAATATAATGATGAGTTAAATGAGCAGGATTATCATATTTTGTGTAATGTTATTTCGTCGTCTATGGCGCAAACCATTCACGAAGGGTTATTTGATGAAAATGATAAAACAACTCGCAAATTACTTGATAAAAATAAGTATTCTGACAGCGTTAGTTCAAAATATATCAACCGCTCACTACTAGGTGTAACAGCGAGTAACCATAGCAATGCTTCTCAACTAAATGCAAAACGAGGTGGTAAATTACATCTTTTTTCAACCAGACCTCCAGCTTGGAACTCCCAAATCAAACCGCCCCTTTATAAAAAATCGCTGTTCAGCGATTTAAACAACGCATCGATTAAAGTTGAAATCGACTATTTACGAGATTTCCTGATTCGCTTTAAACAACTCGATATCAGCATCAAAGACCCCAAACGAAAACGCCATCTTGATCGTTGGGTGAATAATCTTGTTGATGAATTTTTGTTCTATGTTGGAACCATCCAGAACTTGCCTTCCGGTTGGACGAGAAATGACGAGATAAAACTCAAAAAGCCGCATCAATATCTATTAGACCCTTACTGTCTTGATGACGAATTCCAGTCATCACGACAAAATAATGATTGGCCGGCCATTATTTGCACGGATTTTGCCCAATGGCTGAATTATCGATTGAGAGGCAAGGACAGACAATTTACGCCGCAAGCAGAACATACCCGCTTATGGAAAAAAATGCTGGAACTGCCGCTACGCGAATATATGGAGCCAATTGAGCAAACCATTAAAGAAAGCATGAGGGAATCTGTATGAGCCAGTATCTATTAATTAACCGGATTCAGGTGCAAGGCGCCAATGCTGTGGCCGGTTTTACCTGGGGTTTTCCTGCGATTACCCATTTTTTAGGGTTTGTTCATAATCTAGGCCGAAAACTGGCAAACAAGGAGAACTTTAAGCATATTCAATTATCTGGGTGCGCGGTGATTTCGCATTCGCAGCAGGTACATACCTATGCATTCAATCAGTTTATTCAAAATAGAACTACAGCCTTTCAGTACAAAGAACAAACTAAATATAAAGTAGGAACGCCTCCTGTTATTGAAGAAGGCAAAATGGATATGACTGTTTCCTTGCTGATTGCCTGTGAGGGAGATATTGGCGGAGACCGCAAGGAAGAATTTATCGAATGGCTCAGTACAAATTGTCAACTACAACGCCTGGCGGGGGGAACCATTTTAAAAATAGGCGCAATTGACTTGTATAGTATTGATGGTGAGAAAAACAACAATCTACGAACCCTGACACGTCAATTATTACCGGGCTTTATTTTGCAGGATAGATCGAATGAGCTGGAAAAACGATTTCAGGCTTTACATGAAGAAAATCCAGATGCAGAGCTGTTCGATGCCTGGATGGATTTTATTGCTTTAAAGCAAAAAGCACGGCCGGTTTATGACTTGATTAACCGCCATTTGACTCAGTTAACCGTGAAGCACGATAACCATGATGCGCAACGTTTATTAGAACAATGGCAACTGCATTTAGGCGAACCGTATCAGCAGGAAGAAATACCGGACGATTTACAAAGCTATTTTGCATTCATTGACGAAAATAAAAGCAATAAAAAACTCTTGGCGCAATGGTCAGCCTACTGTAATCCCAACGATAAAACCGATGCTGTGTGGGAATATGTTAAAAAACCAGCTCCCGGTTTTCTGGTGCCGATTATGACCGGATATAAATCTATTTCCCCTGTTTATAAAAACCATGAAGTTGCCAATACCCGTGATAATGAAACCGATGTCTGTTTTGTAGAAGCGGTTCATAGCATTGGCGAATGGCAAGGTGTTCATCGAATAAAAGATGAAACCTTGTTAAAGCAAAGCCTTTGGGATTATCACTACGAAGACAACTGGTATTTATGCCGACAAAAAACAGCAAGTGAATTGACCGATAGTTCTGAGAACACCGAAGAACCCCTGAATGACGATTATTCCTGATCTAACAACTGTAATTAATGGAGAAGAAAATGAGCGATAAAACAATAATTTTACCCAGCATGTTATCTTTCGAACGCAAACTTGAATGTTCAGATGGATTAATGTTTACCGGAAATTGGGACGAAAAAGCGCAACAAGAATCTTGGCAATCCATTCCAATCGTGCCAAGACAAAACCGTTCAACACAAAGCGCCTATGGAATTAAGGACGTTGATAAAACAAAACCAAACCCTGTTTCATCAGACAGTGATGATGCCAACTTAGCAATAGATAACGATACTTTAAAGGTTAGCTTCACCCTACGAGTTATTGGTAATTTGGGTAAACCCTTTGCCTGTAATAAACCTGATTTTGCAGCAGCAATTGAAGAAAAAGTCACTGCATTTAGTCAATCAGAAAGCATTGAAGACCTAGCTTTCCGTTACGCCTATAACATCGCTAATGGACGTTTTTTATGGCGTAATCGTGTTGGCGCGGAAAAGGTAGAAATTGTTGTCAAGCATGAACAAGATGAAGCTCCGACCACATTTAATGCTTATGATTTTTCGCTGAATAACTTTGCAAAAAATAGTGATAACGCTTCATTACAAAAACTGAGTGATCTAATCCAAAAAGGATTACAGGGCGATGAAGAAACATTTGTGCTTGTGAATGTGGATGCTTATGTCAAATTGGGAAAAGGACAACATGTTTATCCATCGCAAGAAATGAACATGGGCGAGAAAAAGAAAAAGCTGTTTCAGTTGGATAATTGCGCAGCCATGCATAATGTCAAAATTGGCAATGCAATACGTACCATTGACTCCTGGTATGGTGAGCAGATGTTGATTAAAATTGAAGGTAAGGATAAAACGGACACGGTCAAAATTGAATCAGAAAACAAAAGGCCAATAGCCATTGAACCTTATGGTTCAGTTACCCAACATGGTAGAGCATACAGACATACCCAGATTGACCTTTATACGTTGATGATGAGCTGGGTTAACAATAAAAATATACAAGCAGATCAGCAGAAATTTGTTGTTGCTAACCTCATTCGTGGTGGCGTATTCGGTGGGGATGCTGAGGGATGAAATATTATCAAGACATCACTTTGATTCCGGATATGGAGGTTAGTATCGGCTTTCTCTGGCATAAAGTCTTTCTACAAATTCACATTGGCTTGGCAGACAACAAACAACCCGATGGCACTTCAGTCATTGCTGTATCGTTTCCAGAATACAAAAAAACTGGCTTTCCATTAGGAAGCCAGCTGCGATTATTTGCTGAATCCGAGCCGCAGCTAGTTCAATTTAATGTTGAAAAATGGCTGGAACGTTTGCAGGATTACTGTCATATCAAACCTATTCGGCAAGTACCTGATGTGAAAAAATTTGTTCGTTTTCAACGTAAGGCCATTAAATCACCGGAACGGAAGGCGCATCGTTTAGCTGAACATTTGCAAAAGCCGGTTGCTGAAATTGTTAAATATAGAAAACAAAATGACTTGTTTAATGAATGCAAACTGCCTTTTATCAATATGGAAAGTCAAGCGCCAACAGAAACAGGCGATAAAAACAAATTTCGATTGTTTATAGAGCAAACATTTCATGATGAAGCGGCTCAAGGTTCATTTGATTGTTATGGCCTCACCAAAACCGCTACAATTCCTTGGTTTTAAAAGCCTGTGTAGCAACCTAATACAGCATAAAGTATTTAACCAACAATGGAGTTCAGTCGTGGCAAAATTCGTATCGCCTATTTGTTTACATTAAACGAAAAATAGTATTACTCTTCAATAAGCAGGAGATTGCAATGCATGTTACCAGTAAAGGTCAGGTTACCATTCCACAAGTTGTTAGAAAAAGCATGGGCATTATTCCAGCAGAAACGAACATTAATTTTTTACAGGATGAACAGGGGCGTTGGTATTTGGTAAAAGCCAAACCAACGGATGAAACCCCCAGTCGTTATAGAACAGCGCACGAAACCGCAAACATAAGCATGAGCACCGATGAAATCATGGCATTGACCCGAGAATAAAATGGCTTACATCTTAATCGATACCTGTGTGCTAACTGATCTGGCTGATCCAAACAGTCCGGGGTTTGAATGGAGTGCGGATACTCTGGAACGACTTGATCAACAGCACGCATTCATTATTAACCCTATTAATAATGCCGAATATTCTGTAGCGTTTAAGACCATTGAAGAAACTGAATCCTTTTTGAAACAAGTGGAGTTTGTAGTACATGCAATTTCCAAAGAAGCATTGTTTGTGGCAGGTAAGGCTTTTTTCCAGTACAAAAAGTGTTGAGGGACAAAAAACAATGTACTTCCCGATTTTTTTATTGGAGCACATGCCGCCGTTGCAGGTTATCAATTGATCACACGAGACAAAGGGCGATTTAGCACTTATTACCCTCGATTAGAGTTGATTATGCCTGTCACATAATTAACAACAGTTAAGCGTTTATACGAAAAATTCAACAAACATTGGACTTAGCTTTCCACATTATAAAATATTGTTAGGTGATGTTATTAGGTTACACGGTGATGACAATGATTGATTTTAAGAATATTTGTAGCAACCTGCTGCAATATTTGGGTCTTAACCAACGATGGAGTTGTAACATGGCAAAATCAGCATCGGCAATTCGCTTGCAGGCTGAGTTAATGAAGGTGGCAGGGTCAACCGCTAAACGCTTTCATCGGAGTACGGCAGAGCAAATTGGATATTGGGCAGATCTTGGGCGTAGCGTTTCATCGATTATAGAACCAGATGTGTTGTTGTCTGTTTCATTAGGTTTAACGGTGCTAAAAACGGAACCTGTGATGAGTGCGCCTGTTAATCCAGATGATGTTTTTAAATCGCTTGAGGGTAATAGGGAATCTGGAGCATTGCAAGAGGGCGTGACGAATAGTGTAATGCGCTATCAAGCACCGAGTAATCATTTTGGATATCTGGAAAGGATAGATAAAGATGGGAAAGTGACAATAGGTCAATTAATAAAAAGGGTAGTTTGTCGCTATAACGGATGAACCTCTTGGAAAACGCTAAACAACTTTGGTTGTTGGTTGCAGGCAATGGAGTAAGGAGGAGCACATTTTGTTTTGAAACTGTATTTTCATATCCATCAATTGTGATTTTTTGGCACAAGCAAAAGCTATGGGGTATGAGGTTATTTTAGTTTTCATTCATTTAGATAACGTGATGCTCAATCAGGCACGTATTGCACAACGTGTAAGTGAAGGAGGACATAACGTCCCAGAAGACAAAGTGAGTAGCCGTATTCCCAGAACCTTGCTGAATATTAAACGTGTTCTACCGCTATGTGGCCGTAGTTATTTATTAGATAACTAACGCCTGGACAATCCTTTTGAAGAAATTGCCAGCGTACATGATGGAAAGGTGATTTCAAGGAAAGAACCTTTGCCAGAATGGGCAAAAACAGTATTGAATGACTATTTGGGTTAAAAACCATCAATTTGACCTAAATTTTTAGAGCTCTTTAACAATATATATAAATCAATAAGTTACAGCAATGGTTAAAATAATGGGTATTTTACCCAAAAGCGACCTAAATACTTGTTGTAACTATTTTTTTGTGCTTTATACTATTGTTCACTGCCGCACAGGCAGCTTAGAAAATAAGCAATCCTGTTGTGAAGAGGTGTATATAGTTCACTGCCGCACAGGCAGCTTAGAAATGCATGATATGCATCATGTAACTCCAAAATATGTTCACTGCCGCACAGGCAGCTTAGAAATGAGTACATGAATTATTGTATCGAAAATGATTGTTCACTGCCGCACAGGCAGCTTAGAAATATAGCGACGGGGCTGCAGATGGCAGTCAGACGTTCACTGCCGCACAGGCAGCTTAGAAATAATTGCGGTAGTTACTCTTGCGGTACGCCATGTTCACTGCCGCACAGGCAGCTTAGAAAATCCAGTGCTGGTACCGCAAAGGTAAAGAGGGGTTCACTGCCGCACAGGCAGCTTAGAAAGGTCAAAGCTGATCCCGAGGCCGAAGAACCTGTTCACTGCCGCACAGGCAGCTTAGAAAAAGTATACGGAGGCTTACTTATATAGATTAGTGTTCACTGCCGCACAGGCAGCTTAGAAACTAGCAGCGTTAGCCACCAAAAGCATGTGGGCGTTCACTGCCGCACAGGCAGCTTAGAAATAAGACGTTGGTTCGTGAATACCAAAGCAAACGTTCACTGCCGCACAGGCAGCTTAGAAATTGTATGTAAGCATTTTTGGAACTTCACCTTTGTTCACTGCCGCACAGGCAGCTTAGAAAATAGAAGAGGGTGACAGCTCAAGAACCTCATCGTTCACTGCCGCACAGGCAGCTTAGAAATGCAAATATTTTATATTGCATGATGTGTAGTTGTTCACTGCCGCACAGGCAGCTTAGAAAGTAATAACCATATGGCCGTCTCGCTCAAGTTTGTTCACTGCCGCACAGGCAGCTTAGAAATTATGAGCTGTTTTTAGAAAAAACCGGTCAGAGTTCACTGCCGCACAGGCAGCTTAGAAATTCAGGATGGTTCTTTGTTGCTAATTTCCAAAGTTCACTGCCGCACAGGCAGCTTAGAAAGAGGTAGCAAAGAGTTCGGTACTGCTTGCTATGTTCACTGCCGCACAGGCAGCTTAGAAAATCGAGATTCCAGGTATTTCGCCTTGTCTTGCGTTCACTGCCGCACAGGCAGCTTAGAAATTTTATATCAAATAATATGGGAATTGTACGCGGTTCACTGCCGCACAGGCAGCTTAGAAACAACAAATTCATCTCTTTTAGAAAAAGTTAAAGTTCACTGCCGCACAGGCAGCTTAGAAAACAATAAAAAGTTTTTTACAAGTTATTTGTAAGTTCACTGCCGCACAGGCAGCTTAGAAACAAAGAATTAAAAGATTTTATTAAAGTACTGAGGTTCACTGCCGCACAGGCAGCTTAGAAAAACAACTAATGAAATTTTGCAGGTTGTGAAGAGTTCACTGCCGCACAGGCAGCTTAGAAATTTATCGTATCCAGTTTGTAAAACGTCCACGTGTTCACTGCCGCACAGGCAGCTTAGAAATTATCACACTTGCGCCAAGTTTTACCATGTTTGTTCACTGCCGCACAGGCAGCTTAGAAAAAACCACCCGGCCGAAACTAGAACACCAGACAGTTCACTGCCGCACAGGCAGCTTAGAAAAATCGAACGGCGAACTTTGATGGCGCCAGCAAGTTCACTGCCGCACAGGCAGCTTAGAAATTGAATCGCCCCTTTGTTTAATACACCACCCTGTTCACTGCCGCACAGGCAGCTTAGAAATTACAAAAAGCCGCTTAACTGCGGTTTTTTTGTGTTCACTGCCGCACAGGCAGCTTAGAAAATTCTTTAATCGCAATCGTGAATAAATGAGAAGTTCACTGCCGCACAGGCAGCTTAGAAAATACAAACCGTGCCCCAGCCATATAAACCCAAGTTCACTGCCGCACAGGCAGCTTAGAAAAATAGTATGGCATCCGAGACCGAAACACTGGTGTTCACTGCCGCACAGGCAGCTTAGAAATGAATTGGCAGAAGAGGCTGCTAGAAGAATATGTTCACTGCCGCACAGGCAGCTTAGAAAGCATGGTTCGGAATACTATCAACTGATATACAGTTCACTGCCGCACAGGCAGCTTAGAAAATACGTGAAAAATTATATGATCCTCTGTAGCCGTTCACTGCCGCACAGGCAGCTTAGAAAGGTATCTTCATAGCCCGATAAGGCTTTGATGAGTTCACTGCCGCACAGGCAGCTTAGAAAAATATCGATTCTAATTCAGTAGAGTCATCATTGTTCACTGCCGCACAGGCAGCTTAGAAAATAATGCAAAATTTTGATATTCATGATGTTGCGTTCACTGCCGCACAGGCAGCTTAGAAAATATATCAGGAAACTGTCTAGTTAATTGGTTAGTTCACTGCCGCACAGGCAGCTTAGAAATCTTTTTTACGTTTAGACTTACCGACACGCCGGTTCACTGCCGCACAGGCAGCTTAGAAATTAAACACTTCCGGCTATTCCTGTTTTAAACTGTTCACTGCCGCACAGGCAGCTAAAAAAACAGTTGTTGGACTTG
>SPJK01009935.1_pt1 | contig 12343 bp, 12 predicted proteins | sample 3741771 | NCBI WGS metagenome assembly SPJK01 (sample SAMN10925997, study PRJNA522277) | cold seep metagenome | isolation source: Elba SIP-enriched marine methane seep metagenome, extraction at timepoint T2 | place: Italy: coast of Elba, Mediterranean Sea | reverse complement strand
TTTAGGTTACGGCGATGTCGGTAAAGGCTGTGCACAAGCATTTAAAGGCATGGGCGCAACGGTAATGGTGACAGAGATTGATCCTATCTGTGCCTTACAAGCATCAATGGAAGGTTACCGCGTAGTCAACATGGATGATGTCGCTCATTACGGTGATATCTTTGTGACAACAACCGGTAACGTTGATGTAATCAACCATGAGCACATGGTCGCAATGAAAAACGAAGCTATCGTATGTAATATTGGTCACTTCGATTCAGAAATTGATGTCGCATCACTTCGTCAATACGAATGGGAAAACGTGAAACCACAAGTTGATCACGTTATCTTCCCTGATGGCAAACGCATCACTTTGTTAGCGGAAGGCCGCTTAGTAAACTTAGGTTGTGCAACAGGTCATCCAAGCTTTGTAATGTCAGCATCATTCACTAACCAAGTCATGGCACAGATTGAGTTATGGCATAACAGCGAAAGCTACGGTAAAGAAGTGTACGTATTACCTAAAGAGTTAGATGAAAAAGTAGCACGTTTACACTTAGGTAAAATTGGTGCTCATTTAACTGAGTTAACCGATGCTCAGTCTGAGTATTTAGGATTGGCGAAAGATGGCCCGTTCAAACCTGAGCATTACCGTTACTAAAATACTTCCACACAAGTTTGACTTGTGAGAAAGTAATAAAAACAAAATAGGGCAAGTTTGATACTTGCCCTATTATTTTGAAGAATAAGACTTATGACCAATAAACTAACCATTAGCTGTGAATTCTTTCCACCAAAAACGGAAAAAGGCATTGCCACTATCCGTAAAGTTCGAGAAGAGTTAGCCGTATTAAAGCCTGAGTTTTTCTCAGTCACTTTTGGTGCCGGTGGTTCAACTCAAGACAACACCTTAGAAGCCGTTGTCGAGATTCAACAGGCAGCAAGCCAAACTGGGATTGATGCTGCGCCACATTTGTCGTGTGTTGGCTCAACCCATGACCGAATTCGTTCTATTCTTGATACCTATAAGCAGAACGATATTAAACGTATTGTGGCGTTACGTGGTGATCTGCCATCAGGTATGCGTGATCCAGGTGATTTCCGCTACGCCAACGAGTTAGTTGAATTTATTCGCCAAGAAACGGGTGATCATTTTGCAATAGAAGTAGCCGCTTATCCTGAAGTGCATCCGCAAGCTGCGACTGCTGAAGCAGATTTATTAAACTTTAAGCGTAAGGTAGATGCAGGTGCTAATAGTGCTATCACCCAATATTTTTATAATATTGATGCTTATTTATTTTTTGTCGAACGCTGCCAAAAATTGGGCATTGAAATTCCGATTATTCCGGGCATTATGCCGATCAATAATTTCTCGCAATTAGCGCGTTTTTCTGATGGGTGTGGTGCTGAAATACCACGCTGGTTACGCCGCCGTTTAGAAGAGTTTTATGATGACACGAAATCATTACAAGCCTTCACGTTAGATTTCTTAACCGACTTCACTGAAAAGTTAATCGGGCAAGATGTACCGGGATTACACTTCTACAGTATGAACCGCACAGATCCAACGTTAACTATTTGTAAACGTCTTAATTTGATTGATTAAACGATGAACTACTTTGTTGAGTCTTTTGCTGGTGCATTTGCATTAATCGTCTCACTAGACTCAACTATTTATCAAATCGTTTTTACTTCTGTATTTATCTCATCAATTGCCGCCATTCTTGCAGCATTAATGGCTGTGCCCAGTGGCGTTGTTATCGCCTTGCATGAGTTTCGCGGCAAACAATTTTTGCAGCATATTCTCAATACGTTAATGGCCATGCCGACGGTAGTGATTGGCTTATTGTTGTATGGCATGTTCAGCCGACTCGGCCCTCTCGGTGAGTTAGGTCTGCTCTACACACCCACAGCAGTGATCATTGCTGAAACTATCTTAATTCTGCCGATCATGATGAACCTGACAATCAGTGCAGTAAACAGTACCGATCCAAGATTAGTGTCGACGCTTATCAGCTTAGGTGCTCGCTCAACCAGCTTGGTAATCAATGTCATCGTCGCCGCTCGGTTTGCAATATTAGCCGGCATCATCGCCGGTTTTGGTCGGGCTATCGGAGAGGTCGGGGCAGCAATGATGTTGGGCGGTAATATCGAAGGCTTTACTCGCACTATGACCACTGCAATAGCCTTAGAAACTAGCAAAGGTGAATTTGAGCTAGGTCTAGCACTTGGCCTAGTGCTGTTACTTATCGCATTTACGATTAACTTCTTACTGTATTGGTTAAATGAGCTTAAGTCATGAGCACGGTTTATCAACTTAAGAACGTGAACATTAATTATGCTGGTCGTGATGTATTAAACATCTCAGATTTAGTGATTAAGCAAGGCGAGTGTATTGCGCTACTTGGTCAAAACGGCGCAGGTAAATCGACCTTACTTAACCTATTGGCTTTTTTGACGGAGCCTCATAGAGGGCAAATATCACTGTTTGAGCAAGATAGTAATAAGCCACTTCCACCAAAGCTCCGTAAGCAAATTGGCTATGTAAATCAACAACCCTATCCATTATCAGGCACAGTTGAGGACAACCTTCGTTTAGCATTAACACTACAAGGTGTTTCGCCTCAACAACAGCCATCACTTATCCAAGAAGCATTAACACTAACCAATACTGCACATTTAGCGAAACAAAAAGCGAATACTTTATCTGGTGGTGAGCTACGCCGAATGGCAATTGCCCGCGCAATTGTCTATCAACCTATAGTGTTACTTCTAGATGAACCTTTTTCTCACCTCGATACAACAAGTGCAAATGAATTAGAACAGGTGATTGAAACACTCAAACAGTGCGGCAAAATTACTATTGTGTTTTCAACACATAACCAACTTAAAGGCTTAAGTTTAGCCTCGCGCGCATTGAGCTTGGTCAATGGACGTCTGTCTAAAACACCGCTGTTAAATTTATTTAATGGTCAATTCATTAACGGCCATTTCAAAACTAAACTACTTACTTTTGAAACCACTCAAACAATTGATAACGCTAAACATATATCGATTCATCCGAATGACATAGTGCTCTCCTTTGCACCATTTTCAAACACAAGTATGCGTAATCAATTTTCTGGGAAAGTGGTCTTAATTGCCGCAGAGCAAACAACCGTTAGAGTGGAAGTGGATTGTGGTGAACATTTTCAAACGATCATTAGTCACGAATCACATAATCACCTTAATATACAGCTAGGTGATAGTGTCTGGCTAGGCTTTAAAGCAAGTGCTGTTGAGCTATTTTGACCGATTTCTGATATAGGACAAAAAATTATAAAAACGTATGGAAAATACGCGCTAAGTTACGGTACCATTGACTCATGCAAATTAAGTTAAATCCACAACGTCAGTGAAACCTACCCTTCAGCTCCGAGTAGGCCAAAGCCTATCAATGACCCCCCAATTGCAGCAAGCGATTCGCTTATTGCAGTTGTCCTCACTTGAACTTCAAGCAGAAATTCAAGAAGCCCTAGAAACAAATCCTCTACTTGATGTGGAAGAAGACTATAGCTTCGACAATGAGGAAGCGAATAAAGACAGTAGTGACTCTGATGAAGTTGTTGGCAAAGAAAGCCAAGAAATCACACAACTTGAAAATACTGATATTCCAGATGAATTACCGACTGACAGCCAGTGGGAAGACACCTTTGATAGTCAGCCAACCGTCAATTTGGCCTCAAACCAGCCGGTTGCTGATAGCGGCATAGAACGCGAAAACCAAGACGATAGCAGTGATAGCCTTCAAGAACATTTACTGTGGCAAATGCGCCTGACCCCTTTCAGCGAAACTGAACGTGCCATAGCAACCATGCTAATAGATGCCATCGATGATGATGGTTACCTCAAGATTAATTTAGAAGAACTACACCAAAGCCTTATAGAAGATACCGGCCTTGAAGAGCTTGAGTTAGATGAAATTGAAGCCGTGCTTCATCGAATTCAACACTTTGATCCGGTAGGTGTGGCAGCTCGCGACCTAAGAGAATGCTTGTTGATTCAACTTAAACTCTATGAAGACACTTTTGACAATATAGCGTTACTTACTGAGTTAATTGATAAACATCTCGATACCTTAGCAAAACGAGACTATGCCTATATCAAACGAACATTAAAAGTATCTGATGATGAGTTGACCGCCTTAGTTCAATCTATTCAAATACTCAATCCAAGACCGGGCAATCAAATTCAGATTGAAAATACTGAATATATTGTGCCTGATGTCTACACACGCAAAATCAATGGTAAGTGGCAATTATCGTTAAACCCTGACAATGCGCCACGTTTACAAATTGCAGATCATTACGCACAACTTATTAATCGTGCAGATAATAGTGCTGAAAACACCTACTTGAAAAACAATCTACAAGAAGCACGTTGGTTCCTAAAAAGCTTACAAAGCCGAAATGAAACACTGATAAAAGTCACTCAAGCGATTGTTGAAAAACAAAAAGACTTTTTAGACTTTGGTGAAGAAGCCATGAAACCATTGGTCTTAGCTGATATTGCTAATGAAGTAGAAATGCATGAATCTACTATTTCGCGTGTCACCACTAGAAAATATATCCATACCCCTCGTGGTATTTATGAATTGAAGTATTTTTTCTCCAGTCACGTCAGTACTGACACTGGTGGAGAATGCTCGGCAACCGCTATCCGCGCCATTATTAAAAAATTGGTTGCAGCTGAGAATCCAAGGAAGCCTCTCAGTGATAGCAAAATTGCGGACATCCTTGGAGATCAGGGCATTAACGTCGCTAGACGTACTATCGCTAAATATCGTGAATCCTTAGCGATCCCACCGTCTAACGAACGCAAGCGACTGGTATAGACGCCAGTTTTTATAACTAGAAGGAGTTAACATATGCAATTAAACTTAAGCGGACAAAATATCGACATCACCGATAGTCTTCGTGACCATGTTAATAAAAAATTTGAAAAATTAACTCGCCACTTCGACCACATGACCAATGTACACGTGATTTTAAGTGTCGAGAAACTCCGTCAAAAAGCAGAAGCGACCATTCATGTCAGCGGCGCAGATTTATTTGCTTCAGATGAAAATGAAAACATGTACAGCGCGATTGAAAATCTAGTTTCAAAATTAGATCGACAAATTATCAAGCACAAAGATAAAATTACCGACCATCATCAAGCCGATGGTGCTCAAATGAAACACAACGCAAGTTAAACAGGATTTCTTATGCTAGTTGCAGCCTTACTGGTCAATGCGGATAACATCAGTTTTCATAACAAAGCTACCAGTAAAAAAAAGGTGCTTGAAGAACTGAGCCACCAGCTTGCAGCCAATAGCACTGCAACAACAGCAGAAGAAATTTTTGATGCACTACTTGAGCGTGAACGTTTAGGTAGTACCGGTTTAGGAAAGGGCGTGGCTATCCCCCACGCCCGACTCCCTAATATTCCTCATACCATTGCAGCCATGCTGACTTTGGAAACCCCTGTTGATTTTGAATCAGTAGATAAGCAACCGATTGATATGGCCATTGGTTTACTGGTTCCAGAAGATGATAGCGAACATCATCTACAACACCTCTCTAGATTAGTTACGCTATTCAGAGATCAAGAAGCCTGCGCTAGCATTCGCAACGCTAAAAGTGGCAATGAAATTTTTGAGTTACTTCTGGCTGCCGACGACGACTAAACAAATGGATACGCCAACAAAGTTATACCAACAACACGGTGTAATGATGCAATTAAATGGTATTGGCGTATTAATCATAGGTAAAGCTGGAATCGGAAAAAGTAGTTTTGCTCTTGAACTACTACATCATGGACATCAACTCATTGCAGATGACGTTGTTGAATTCAAATTAGAAGATCGATCAATCCACACATCATGTCCCGACATGCTGAAAGGCCTACTCCATACCCGAGAACTGGGCGTCATTGACGTCGAAAATCACTTTGGAACGTCCGCGTTATGCAATCAAAGTCCACTCGATGTGGCCATAGAGTTAACAGATGACTTAAACCTAGATAGCAGCCTAAATGAAGCAAAATCGTTCTACACGATTTCCAGTGAATCTAGACCGTTATTACGGCTAAATATAAATAATCCAGTGAGCTGTTATCACCGCTTATTAACATGGCTTAATAATCAAAACTTGCCTGATGCTTCTGTAAAGCTGATTGAGCGACAGCAACAAGCACTTGTCAATACACACAGTTAGCATACAATTGCTAGCAAGACGTTACGTAACCAAGACGGATTAACGAATGGCAGTTGGTATTATAGTAGTATCCCACAATGGCATTGGTGCCGAACTAATCAAAACCGCAAAGCAAATGCTTGCCTGTGAGCCCCCAGTGGCGCTTGATATGATTTGTATCGAGCCTGATGACAAGCCTGAAAAGGTTTTGCAGAAACTAGATAAAGTACTGTTGAATGTTGATAAAGGCGATGGAGTGCTGATGCTTACAGATATGTTTGGTTCAACCCCGAGCAACATTGCTTGCTCTGTGTCAGAACGAAATGATATCCGCATTATTTCAGGCTTAAACCTGCCCATGTTAATCCGTGTATTGAATTACCCAACGCTGACACTTAAAGAGCTTGAGCAAAAAGCAGTAAGTGGTGGTCAAGAAGGCGTAGTTCGCTGTCACCAAATGGGGTTTGAGGCATGATGGAACAGACTTTTACTATCATTAATAAGTTAGGCTTGCACGCCCGTGCTGCTGCAAAGTTTGTGACCACCGCTTCCGAATTCAGCAGCAACATTAACGTTGTTCGCAATGGGAGAACTGTCAATGGCAAAAGTATTATGGGCGTCATGATGCTTGCCGCAGCAAAAGGATCAGAAATTACCGTTACCGCAGAGGGTGATGATGCTCAAGCAGCATTAACTTCTATCGGGGACTTAATCAATGATTACTTTGGTGAAGGCGAATGACCTTAGAGTTACAAGGTTTAGGTGTATCGCGCGGGATTGCAATCGGCAATGCGCATATCTTATTTCATAATAAACCCGACGTCCCAGAATACAACATCATTGACTCAACGATCGAGCAGGAAGTTGAGCGTTTATTGGCTGCACTAGCAGAAGCGAAAATGCAGCTAAAATCAGTTAGAGCACAAATTCCAGCTAATGCACCAACCGATGTGACTTCATTCATCGACACCCATATTTTGATGCTCAATGACTCGTCATTATCCAAAGTCCCTGTCGAAATGATTCGTTCGCGCCGCTGTAATGCTGAATGGGCATTACAGTTACAACGTGATGCACTGATTAACGTGTTCGATGAAATGGATGACCCCTATATTCGTACTCGCAAGAACGATGTTGATCATGTGGTCGGTCGAATTCATCGCATTTTAGCCGATAGTGATCCGGTTGAACATGAAATAGCCAATGGCCGCCTTCATGGAAAAATCATTATCGCTGAAGATTTAACTCCTGCAGATACCATTCTTATGCAGCACGAAAACATCGCAGCCTTTGTGACTGAGCATGGAGGCGCGACATCCCATACGACGATATTAGCGCGCAGTTTAGGTATACCTGCTATCGTAAGTGTTGGCTCCTTACGTCGCTATACTCAAGATAATGAACTACTCATTGTTGATGGTGAGAATGGCATCCTTATCGCTGGCGCCGATCAACCGACCATAGATGAATATGAGAAACGACGTGCTGACTTTGCCGCTCATATTTCCTCATTAAGTCGCTATAAAAGCCAACCAACAGAAACCAAAGATGGCCAAGCCATTACCTTATTGGCCAATGCTGAGTTACCAGAAGATATTACTACAATAAGCAGTTCTGGTGCGCAAGGTGTTGGTTTATATCGTACCGAATTTTTATTTATGAACCGTTTATCGCCTCCTGAAGAAGAGGAGCAACTAGCAGCTTATCGTGATGTCGTAGAAGGCATGAATGGGTATCCGGTCACAATCCGTACCTTTGACCTAGGTGCAGATAAAACAGTCGACGGTGGCCGCAGCTTAACTCAAAATGCGACGAACCCAGCTCTGGGCTTACGTGCAATTCGTTTGTGCTTAAAACAACCCAATATGTTCCGCACTCAACTCAGGGCAATACTCCGTGCCTCTGCATTTGGCAAAATCAAAGTGATGTTCCCAATGATTTCATCACTTAAAGAACTGGTACAAGCACAGTTTTTATTAAACCAATGTAAACAAGAACTAGATCGAGAAGGCGTTGAATATGATCGCCACATTGAAACAGGGGCGATGATCGAAATTCCTGCCAGCGCAATTTGTGCAGAAATATTGGCAAAACATGTGGACTTTTTTTCAATCGGTACCAATGACTTAATTCAATACACGCTAGCAATGGATCGAATTGACGACCATGTGAACTACTTATATGATCCGCTCCACCCAGCGGTATTGAGACTGATTCATATGACTATTGAAGCCGGCAATAAGCATAATATTCCAGTATCAATGTGTGGTGAAATGGCTGGTGACCCGCGCTATACACGTTTACTGCTCGCGATGGGGTTAAAAAACTTTAGTATGCATCCCAAAGGGATTCTTGAAGTAAAACGCATTATTAATGAAACCGATTTAGCGCAGCTACCCGAAAACACCTTGGATATGATGAACCAATCAACACCACTAGGTGCTGATTTATTGTTAGAACAAATTAATAACGCATAAAAAGTTTCACGCTCAGCCAACAAGCAAGCTAAAATACTCGCCAATTCGATGTTCTAAAATCTTTGAGATGTGCTAATGGCTGAGCAAGATTCCCAATACAATGTGAATCAACCAATTGATACGCTTACCGAAGCTCTTCAAAGCGGTCGATTTGTCAGAATGCGTCGTTTATTAGCAAGTTTGCATCCTGCTGAAACAGCTCACTTGCTTGAATCTCTCCCCCCACATGAACGTATGGTTTGTTGGCCAATCATCACGCCTGATTTACGTGGTGATGTGCTGTCATTTATGGGTGATGATGTCCGTGCGGATTTGATGACCAATATGGACACTGCAGACCTTCTAAGTGCAACCGAAGGTCTAGATCCAGATGACGTAGCAGACATCTTGCAAGATTTACCAGAACATGTGATGCGTGAAGTATTGCGTGCAATGGATAGCCAGCATCGCCGGCGCATTGAAACTATTTTGGCGTATGAAGAAGATACCGCCGGTGGTTTGATGAATACTGACGTGGTCACAGTTCGCTCAGATTTAACCATCGAGGTCGTCTTACGTTACCTGCGGATGCTTGCCGATTTACCTGAAAATACAGATAGCCTATATGTGGTTGATCACAACGATACCTACATAGGCACATTGGCATTGTCACAAATCGTCAGTCGCAGCAGATCATTAACAGTCAGTAATGTCATGTCGCACCAAGTAGACGCAATTCCAGCGGATATGCCAAGCAATGAAGTCGCATTACGCTTTGAAAAACATGATCTTATTTCAGCCCCCGTCATCGATGCAGAGAATCGATTGTTAGGTCGTATTACTATCGATGACGTGGTTGACGTTATCCGTGATGAAGCTGAGCATTCGATGTTAAGTATGGCCGGTTTAAGTGAAGATGAAGACACCTTCGCACCAATCGGTAAAAGTATTCACCGCCGCTCAATCTGGCTGGGCGTTAATTTATTAACCGCGTTTTTAGCCGCTTGGGTCATTGGCCTGTTTGATACCACTATCGAAAAACAAGTGGCGTTAGCGATCTTAATGCCAATAGTGGCCAGCATGGGCGGGATTGCCGGCAGCCAGACCTTAACCTTAGTTATTCGATCAATGGCACTCGGTCAACTCAATAAGCAAAATCAACGCTGGCTATTGCGCAAAGAGTTAGCTGTCGGCGCAAGTAATGGTGTGATTTGGGCAATAGCGATTGCATTAGTCACCATGCTTTGGTTTGGCAATGTGTACTTAGGATTATTGATTGGTGCGGCAATCATCATAAACCTAGTAGCCGCAGCGCTTGCTGGCGTTACTATCCCTATCGGTTTAAAGAAAATGGGGATTGACCCAGCCTTGTCGGGAAGCGTGCTTTTAACTACCGTCACAGACGTGGTTGGCTTTGTCGCTTTCCTCGGATTTGCTACTCTATTCATCGTTTAATCAATTAACACTCGGAAAACACTATGTCAGGAAACAGTTTTGGGAAACTTTTCACCGTTACTACATTTGGTGAAAGCCACGGCCTAGCATTAGGCTGTATTGTTGATGGCTGCCCTCCTGGAATTGAGTTATCTGAAGCTGACCTACAAGAAGACTTGGATCGCCGTAAGCCGGGTAAATCACGTTTTGAAACCCAGCGAAAAGAACCTGATCAAGTGAAAATATTGTCTGGCGTGTTTGAAGGGAAAACCACTGGCACACCGATTGGTATGATCATTGAAAATACCGATCAACGTTCTAAAGACTACGGCAATATCATGAATCAGTTTCGCCCGGCGCATGCTGATTACACATACCATCAAAAATACGGTGTTCGTGATTACCGAGGTGGTGGTCGCTCATCAGCCCGCGAGACAGCAATGCGTGTTGCAGCAGGTGGCATCGCTAAAAAATATTTACGTGAACGTTACGGAATTGAAATCCAAGGTTACCTTGCTCAATTAGGCCCTGTAAAAATAGAAAAACATGATTGGTCACATATGGACCAAAGCGCCCTTTTTAACCCAGATCCAGATAAAGAAGAAGCGCTAGCTGATTATATGAAGTCACTCAAAGGTGACTCGGTTGGTGCTCGTGTCAATGTGATTGCTCGCAATACGCCACCAGGCTGGGGGGAACCTATTTTTGACCGCTTAGATGCTGATATCGCCCATGCGATGATGAGCATTAACGCCGTAAAAGGTGTTGAAATTGGCGCTGGTTTTGAGTCTGTTACCCAAAAAGGTACCGAACACCGCGATGAAATTACACCTGAAGGCTTTTTAAGCAATAATGCAGGTGGTGTTTTAGGTGGTATTTCGAGCGGCCAAGATATTTTAGTCTCGATGGCTCTTAAAGCAACCTCAAGCTTAAGCATTCCCGGCCGAAGTATCGATAAATTCGGTGAGCCAATTGAAGTGGTCACCAAAGGCCGTCATGACCCTTGTGTCGGTATTCGTGCGACTCCGATTGCAGAAGCCATGCTGGCACTGGTTTTAATGGATCACGCTCTACGTCATCGAGCACAAAATTTTGATGTTTCAACTGATACACCAGTAATTCCACCACAAGCATAACCTCGCACTCGTGCCGTTTAGTAACACGCCCTATTGGCGCCTATCTGGCTTTTATTTTTTTTACTTTGCCTCGTTAGGTGTCATGGTTCCGTACTGGAGCCTTTATCTTGATTGGTTATCCTTTTCGGCACGTGAAATAGGCGAACTGACCGCCATTTTACTTGCAACCCGTATATTCGCTCCATACATTTGGGGCTGGCTTGCTGATCATAGCCTTCAAAGAATGCGGATTGTCCGAGTCACAAGCTTTTTAACTGTATTCGCCTTCAGTGCCATTTTCATTGACAGTAGCTACCTCTGGGTCGCAGGCGTAATGCTGCTATTTAGTTTTTTTTGGAATGCGTCATTACCGCAATTCGAAGTCGTCACACTGCAGTATTTAAATGAAAATACCCACTACTACAGCAAAATTCGTCTGTGGGGTTCCATTGGCTTTATCATTATTGTCGCACTACTTGGCTGGCTTTTAGAACGTGTCAATGCCGGACTGATTCCTTATGCATTGCTATTCAGCATCGCCTGCATTTGGCTGGTTAGTTTATCGGTCTCTGATACCAATCAGAATCAGCAGGTTGAGCAACATGTACCACTTTCTAAACTATTGAAAAAGCCTGAGGTCATCGCTTTTTTAGTGTTTTGTTTTCTATTACAAATCAGCCATTGCCCATACTACACCTTCTTTTCCATTTACCTCGAGCAATACGGTTATAGCAGAACCTTAATCGGTCAACTCTGGGCCTTAGGGGTTCTCGCTGAAGTTGTTATTTTCTTATTTATGCACAAATGGCTGCCCGCTATTGGCATTAAAGCGGTATTACTTATTAGCCTGCTGTTAACCAGTTTCCGCTGGGTGTTAATCGCGCTATTTCCAGAATACTTATCAATATTAACGTTCGCTCAGGTATTACACGCAGCAAGTTTTGGCAGCTTCCATGCCGCAGCTATTGCTTGGATACACTACTACTTCCAAGGAAAATCGCATGGCAGAGGACAAGCTATCTACAGCAGTGTCAGCTTTGGTGCAGGCGGTGCTATAGGTAGTTTATACAGTGGCTATTTGTGGCTATCGCCGGGCGCAACGACGATCTTTTTAATAGCCGCATGTTTAGCATTAGTCGCATTC
>SPJK01109601.1_pt1 | contig 12346 bp, 16 predicted proteins | sample 3741771 | NCBI WGS metagenome assembly SPJK01 (sample SAMN10925997, study PRJNA522277) | cold seep metagenome | isolation source: Elba SIP-enriched marine methane seep metagenome, extraction at timepoint T2 | place: Italy: coast of Elba, Mediterranean Sea | reverse complement strand
TTAATCTTTAGGTTAAGCAGGTAAAAAGTGTTTAGTTTGCTTATTTGTTCGACAGCCGTTGGCTACACGCCTTCGATTGCTAGTTCTTCTAGCGTGTATGGTGAGCGCTCACACTCATCGAGTGCGATATGGAAGGTGGTATGCATCGTACGGTAAATATGCATATAGGCTTCATCGATTGCATCATCATCTGTTATTTGCGTGTTGTCCATTTGTATCTTTTGTTGAGAGCTTCTATATGTGTAGTCTAGCGCATATAGAAGCTAGGCATTGTTAACGATTGTTAAGTGAGGAGCGTAAGATGCATGACCGAATGCTAGCGCCTCGATGGTCGGTAAAAGAATGCTTGGCCGCGCTATTGGCGCTGTCAAACAGCTTCTAGCTCTAACTCTTCTGTTTGGTAGAACAGCGAGTCATCCCAGCAAGTAAAGTCCTCTGTGAAGAACATTGCTTGGTATACATTCAAAAAGTCATTGTAGGCTTGATCTTCTTCATCAAGTAGTTCATATACGATTGACATCAGACACCCCTTAACACTTGGTTGTACTAAGTATTACATCGGCAGCAACCAAGCAATCTTTAGATTAGATAGGGTTTTTATCGTGATTTAAGTCATTACTACTTGGAAAATGTTGAAAATAACTGTATCATGCGCGGCTTGTTGTTGATTTGGGTGCTTAGCTCAGTTGGTAGAGCGTCGCCCTTACAAGGCGAATGTCAGCGGTTCGACCCCGTTAGCACCCACCATTTCAATAACAGCCCAAAACACAGTGGAAGTTTCGCTTGTTTAGGAGCGGTAGTTCAGTTGGTTAGAATACCGGCCTGTCACGCCGGGGGTCGCGGGTTCGAGTCCCGTCCGCTCCGCCAACATTACAAAGGCTGTTGCTTGTTCAAGCGACGGCCTTTTTTATTTGCAGCGTATGCTGCTGGCTGTCATGCTAGTGCTGTTGTTCTGTTGCCGTTTCTACAAAAAAGTAGTGGTCGTCAAAAGAGTGGTTAAGCAGTTCAGCTTCTTGTTGCGCCTGTAAAAAACTTTCCGCTTCAAACACTGGGTGGCTTTGTTCATCTAATACTTGATATATCGTCATGTTGTACTCCTTAAAGTTAAGTCGTTCAATACAGCGTCATATAATTATTGGAGCAAAAAACAGGCCAAAAATTCAATATTATTTTCAACCTGTCATTATTAAAAATAATTATTTATAATTATCATAAATCTATGTTTAACACTTAAAGTTAAGCATTAACATTTTTGTTGTTGATGTTGTGTAAGTCATTGAAATAATGCACTAATATTGTGACACTTCGATGAAGTGTTGACATCTTTTGTGCAGATTTTGACAACCATGAACCCTTGAGAAAAAGAAAGCGAAAGTCATGCGAAGAGCGTTTTATATAGATTATCCACAAGAAAACTTTGAAGGGCAGAGCACGCGTTATCGCTGTCGGTTTTGCAAAGAAGAGACGACTAAAATTAATGGCGAATTAGCAGGACATTTGCCGACCTGTGAATATCGCCTGAAACTTGAATCACAGGAAGCGGCCATTGCAGCTGGGTTACTTGATCCAGCAGATGTCGATTAATGCTAACGCATTAGAGTTCAATGGTTTCTAAGACTAATGCTTCTTCTAAGTCATCCTCTTCCGCTAGGATGGCGAAGTCGCTTGCATTAACTGGCGTTGTTTGTAAGTCTAATGATTCCCAAAAACGCTGATTTTCTTGACTTAGCTTTTCATATTTATTCATCAGGCACTCCTTTCGCTGTGAAGCCATGTTTAATTGTTACATCGGCGCCTAAAAAATAATCTTTACATTAAATGGACTTTTTAAGGTTAGTTTGTCTTATTGCACGGTGCTTTTTGGACAGCTAGTTTGCTGCCATTGGCCGTTAAATGTGGCTGTTTCATCCACTGGTACGCCTTGTGCCGTGCCCTTGAACTGAGAGGAGCCAACGAAGTGTGTCGGGCTTGTCATTTTTCCTTTGATGGTGCCTTGCCCTTTTAATTGTTTACCATGACATGAAAAGCTTGCTTGATAATGGTTGCCACGTCGGCTGCTGCTCTTGGTGATACAGCCAAGCTCTGGTTGATAAAGCTGTGGGATGGTTTGTTGTTTAGCCATCGTGGGTGTGATGCAGGTTTGTGAGATAGCGGCCCCATTATTTATCTGCGGCATATCTAGCCCGTAAGTCTTGGCAATTTCTGAAATGCTGTCTAGCTGCGCTTGTGGAATATGCTGTGCGAGCAAGAGTAAGTCAGAATTGGTTGTAACCTGCCAAAGACCACTACGGAGGTTGACCTTTGTTTCTTTTGCCGTTGCAGATAAGGCAAATATTGATAATATGCATATGGCAACTAGGTTGCACATAGCCGTTATTGGTTTCACGCTATACATGTTTGTTAAGACTGAACTTAAAGATGATAAGTTCAGTTGCTTGTGTTTGATGATAAAGGAAATGAATGAACCCTGAAGATTTGCAAAAGTTGGTGACAATGGAAATGCCATATGGCAAACATCAGGGACGTTTGTTGGCAGACTTGCCCGGCAACTATTTGAACTGGTTTGCTCGGGAAGGCTTCCCAAAAGGGGAACTTGGGCGTTTGTTACAGCTTATGCAAGAAATTGATCACAACGGCCTGTCAGGCCTGTTAAAGCCGCTGCGAAAATAGTGGGTTTAATGCACTGGTGGGTTGTCTACATCTAGGCTCAGCGGCTTGTTTAACAAAAATGAAGGCAAGATGGTGGTAATGCCAGCATAAACCAGTAAGCCACCAAACAAGGTGTCGCTGATGCCAAATTGTTCGTGCAAAATGCTGGCGATGACCAATGTGAAAATCAGCGTTGGCACGAGAGCAACCGCCACATCGAAGCTACTTTTCATTTCATCGTTATTCACATGCATTCTTTGTAGCGCTACCGTGCCGACGCGTAACGGTAAAACGACGGCAGTAATGGCGAGGCCGATCCATAATGACTCCCACTGCATTGCGCCGTGCGGTACTTTCATGCCGCTATAAAAGAAGTAAAACGGTACAAAAAATGACGCGAATAGCTGTACTGCATGTAGGTTGTCATCTGAGGCAAGCGTTGGCATTTTTTCACGCAGTTGTCTTGCTGCAAGTCCAGTAAAAAAGGCGCCGACTAAATAATAGACACCAATTTGTTTGGTGAGGTAAGCCGCGATTAAGCCAACCATAATCAGTAATGAGAATTCTGAGCCTGGTGCAAAAGGGATGACAATGCGGCCTAGGAACATAAAGAGTAATGGTAAGCCAAAAGCAATTGCTAATAACACTGCCGAAGAGGTGCCTAAATCGCCAGCAGAGCCTGACTTTAAGAACATAAACAATAGTAATAGTGCGAGCAACTCTCCGGCGATGGCTTTGCTTTTAACCCAAAATATCTCGTTTTCATCTAAGTTAAGTCCAGATAAAGACTCAAGGATGAAGCCGGTTGATGGCGTGAGTAGTGCTAAGGCAATCAGGCCTGAGACTTGTAACGAGTAGCCTAAATAATGCATGCCTACCCATGTGAAGCCAGCGATGACTAAGCAACGAATGATTAAGTGGCTTAATAACGGCCAAAATCCCTTCTTCAGGTCATGCATGTCGACTTCTAGTCCAGCAAATAGAAATAACGATGAAATGCCTAAAGCTGCCAAGAAGCTAAGCGTGGTATCTTGGCTATAGTCGGCGATACCAAATACCGTCAGCATACCCAATGCAAAGCAGGTTAATGGTGCTGGAATATTGTATTTTTGTAGTGCTCTAGGAAATACAAGCAAGATAAAAACAATGGCAAGATAAAGCACTTGCTCTGTTAAAGCAGGTAGCGAAAAGTTCGGCATATACGACTTCTTTAATTTGTAACCCGCATTATTGCATAAATCAATCGCGCATTCATATGCATGGCTTTAACATTATTTAGCAATTGCCATTAGTGAGAATGAATCGCTAGCTTGTATAATCAGTGCTGTTTAATAAATTGTAGTGAATATGCAAACAATTACTTTTAGTAGTGTGGTACAAACGATTCGCCATTTGTTTAGTCTTGCAGATGATAAATCAGAGGCGGATGCGATTGATACTGAAATTCGCTCGAATGTCAGCTTACGCGGCACCAATTTATGGGTGTTGATTATGGCAGTTCTCATAGCTTCGGTGGGCTTGGATGTGAACTCTACCGCTGTGGTGATTGGTGCGATGTTGATTTCACCACTGATGGGGCCAATTATGGGGATTGGCTACGGCATTGGTGTTTATGATTTTCCGCTCATCAAAAAATCAGCAGTGAGTTTGTTCGTCGCGACTTTAATTGCAATTTTGGTAGCCGCGTTGTACTTTTCATTAAGTCCTTTATCAGAGGCCCACTCCGAACTGTTATCAAGAACATCGCCAACCATTTGGGATGTACTAATTGGGTTCTTTGGTGGTTTGGCTGGGATTATTGCGGCAACCAGAAAAATTAAAACCAATGTGATTCCGGGCGTTGCGATTGCAACCGCATTGATGCCGCCGTTGTGTACGGCTGGTTATGGTATTGCGAATGGCCAATGGCAGTTTTTCTTTGGCGCATTCTATCTCTACATTATTAATTCTGTTTTTATTGCATTTGCTTCATTTATTATTATTTCGGCAATGAAGCTGCCACATCGCAATTTTGTTGATGAGGAAACAGAAGACCGTATTCGCTTGTATTTGTTTGGCTTGGCATTAGTGACGGTTGTGCCGAGTTTATATCTCGCTTATAACTTGGTGAAAGAGGAGGTGTTTGCACAAAAAGCGAAAGCTTTTGTGACAGAAGAATTCCAGTTTGATGAGACCTACTTTACCAATTTACATATCGACTCAAAAGACAAAAAGATTGAGTTGTCATTAATTGGGCGGCCGATTCCAAAAGAAACACTCGAAGAAATTCAAAATAAACTGATTAAAAACGACTTAGCAGCCACCGCATTAGTGGTCCATCAAGCTGGGCAGCAAAAGATAGATACTTTGTCGTTGAAGAGCAGTATTGTTGCGGATTTGTATAAAGAGAGCCAGATTACGATAGATTTGAAAGATCAACAAATTGCTAAGCTTAATGAGCAGTTGAAAACGTATAAGGCCAGAGAAGCTGTCATGGAAAGCGTCACACCGGAGCTGCACACTCTGTTTCCTGAGGTAAACGATATTGTGATTGCGAATGGCATTACTTCCACCTCGCAGTATGACCTCTATCACAAAGAGGTCACCTTGTTGCTGGTGCATAGTAAAAAGAAATTGGCGACGAAAGATGAAAGCAGATTAACTGCTTGGCTCAGTGAGCGGCTTGGTACGCAAGATATTAAACTGATCTATGAGCTCCCTAAATAGGCGCTAAAATGCACATGTCTGGTGCATTTTACGTTATGTTACAAGTAGTTACATTAATTCACGAATAGGCCTAGGCTTGAGAAATGAACGAAACCATTTTTGCAACCTGGTGTAATGTATTAGCACTTTAGTTTTTTTGTAGTTTCTTTGTTTGGCATCGACTTAAATAGGGGTGGCTAAGTTTAGGCGTATATTCTAAGCGGCTTCCAGCGGGTTTATCGGTGCAAAAGCCAACGTATTTTAAGTTATTAAAAGCAAAAGTTAGTGTTATTTTCCCCCTGTATTATTCAAATTAACTTTACTAGTATTCGTGTAGGCTGTACTTAACTTGCTGTAAATGTCAGGTGCGAAAATTGCCAAAAACAAGCCAAATTGACTTGGCACGTGAGTTGCTTAGATAGTAAGTAGGAGATTGAGACTTTAGATTGAGAAGCATCAACCAAACTATGTAGATTGGGGATCATCATGAAAAGACTTTTATTTGCTCTATTGTTTTTCGGTGTAACAATGTCGGCGCAAGCTGTGCCGGTGGACGAGTTGTTACATAAAGTCAGCAAGCATGTCGTCAAAGTGAATGTGGCGCTCGCCAATGGCCGTTTCGGGTCGGGGTCGGGTGTTGTCATCGCCAAGGATCGTATCGTCACCAATTGTCACGTGGTCGCTAATGCGCTCGGTATCAGTGTCACGGTGAATGGCACTGCACTACAGGCAACAGCCATTACACCAGATTGGTACCATGATGTATGTTTAGTTAAAGTTGAGGGTATTGACGCACCCATTGCCACAATGGGTTCAAGCAAAGCCTTGCAATATGAACAGCCCGTATTTGCCATTGGCTACCCTAATTTTTCACCAGCGCCGGTTAGCACTTCTGGACAGGTTAAAGGCCTGTTTAAAATGGATGATAGTGTGATTATTCGTGCAAGTAGTACTTTTCGACTTGGTGCAAGTGGTGGTGGCGTGTTTGATGAGCAGGGACATTTAGTTGGTGTGATTACACTTAAAAGCCCAGGTAGGCATGCATATTACTACAACATGCCTGTTGAGTGGGTTAAGACATTGTTAAGCCAGCCTGAGCAAGCCATCAATGCAACACCGTCACCTGCTTTCTGGGCTGGGCCAGCTGATCAATGGCCGTTCTTTATGCGCGTTGTGCATCCATATTTGACTGGTAACTGGTCATCATTGCATAGCATTGCAGCAGATTGGGCAAGTAAAGAGCCAGAAAACATTGAAGCTTGGTTTTATCTTGCTGCTGCTGAGTATGCTATTAAAGACCGTCAGAATGCACAAGCGCATTTAGAGAAGGTCATGCAGATGGATGCGATGCATAGTCAGGCTATTTATTACCTCGCATTGATTGCAGAAGAAACAGGCCGGGCAATCGATTTGCAAACTAATATTGCTTTACTAGCGAAGTTGGATGGGGCTGCTGCTAAGAAATTACAGCTGGAAATTGATAGCCGCGATTAGGCTTGTTATTTGCGCCTTATCAGGACTACAATGCAAAAATGAAGCTAATTAAAAAAGCGACATTGCCAGTTATGATTCTGTTACTGTGCTTGTGGGCTGTTTATGTGCGCTATCAACAACCATCCACGGATGCAAAGGTGACAGCAGACCCAGCTTTAGCCGCAACGGTGAATAGCTGTGATGGGATTACGGAGCGGGCAGCAAAAGACTTGGTGGCTGTTGTTGAGTTTCAGAAGTTGGAAATTGCTGGCCGGAAAGCGCGTGTATTTAAAATGTGTATGCGCGATCGTGGTTATATTGAAAATCCAGATTGGCAAACCTATAGTGTGCCTTTGGCTAAAAAACTAGCAAAAGAAATCAACGTTTCAGACGACGCGGCAATTGAGCAACTAAGCCGCACAGATATGATGTCAGCCCTTGGTGAGGGTGATCGGCCTAATTATTGGATTAGCCGTTAAAATAAGCAGCTTGCGCTAGCCAGTTACTTACCAATTCTAGATTTTCGATTAAAGGCTTTGTCTCCGGGCAAAATACATTTAGTACCAAACCATCCGCCTTGTGATCCCGGTGGGCACACTTTGTTTTCTGGATATTCTTTTGCAATTTCTGCAGCCGCCGCCGCTTTTTCGGTATCGATATAGTCCCAGCGACCATTCGGTTTGAGTATGACTTTATCGCCGCTGTCCGTTGTGGCGTTAATTACTTCACCGAGATTATTGGCAAAGCTCAAGTTGGAAACACTCGTCAGCAGTAGCATGATGAGTATATTGATAACGTTGCTTTTTAACATGTTTGTTGTAACCTTTTAGCGCTTATGCATAGTGCTATTATTTTACTATGGTTGTTTAGTTCCATGTCTTTAAGATGCTGTAAATACATTGAAATAGCAGGTCTTTGAGGATAAGATATTATATTGGTTAATCGCGTTTGAATGTAATGAATGGGGCAAATGAAAAAAACAGCCATTTCTAGTGTCGTTTGTATCGATATTATTGATTTCTCTAAGAAATCAGAGGCAGAACAACAAGAAGCGAAGTTGCAGCTGACTGCACGGGTTAATCATGCCGTTTTTGATATCCCAGAAAATGACAGAGTTGTCATCGATACCGAGCAGGGTGCGATTATTAGCTGTAGTGGTCCGCTGGAAAGCGCATTAGAAGATGCCCTTTTTGTGGCATTGACTATTCGCGATGAAGTATTGAGCAAGAATGTTGATAGTCAATCCCCACTCTATCTGTTGATGGCGATTAACCTAGGGACGGTGCGCCAAACAAGTGATAAACCAAGTGCCAAGATTCAAGGCGAAGGGTTGCTAGAAGCGCAAAAAATCATGAGCTTTGCCAATCCAAACCAAATACTGGTTTCGCGTGCTTATTATGATATGGCGTCAAAACTGACTCTAGAAGTGGCGCAAATGTTTGAGAAGTACGACATGCATGCGTACGAAGATGATATTTATGCTGTGCGGCGTTTAAATGAAAAGGCTGTTGTAGAAAATGCGGCTGCTGCGCTAGATCACATAGAAAAGCCACAAGAAGAGCCAGCACCAGAACGCAGATTTAATTGGCATCTATACTTTTTGCCTGCATTGTTAGCATTGATGATGTTGATCGTTCTGTTCAAGTGGATGAAGTATGACCAGGCTGAAAGTTTACAAGATGAGCCCAACATTGTGGCACCTTCAGTAGACGACACGGTTAATTTTGATGTCGATATGTTGCCAGATCCACTGCCTGAAATTCCCGCAGAGCCAGAGGAAACAGTGGACAATACAGAAGCAGAAGATGAAGCGAAAACTGCAAAAAAACAAAAAGCAGCTAAAAAAGCACTAGCTGCGCCGAAACCAGTTGTTGAAGAGACGCCAGTTGTCATAGAAGAATATGATGATATGGACACAGCAATTGAAACGACAAGTGAGGAAGAAAAATCCACTTGGAGCACAATTAAGGACAGTGTGACATCTGGTGCTGAGCAGACTTGTTCACAAGCACAGCGTGCATTAAATCAGTGTGACTAGTAGGGTTAGCTTAAAGTTTCAGCGTGCTATGTACGGTGACGAGTCTTTTTAACTCTGGCACACAAGAACCACATTCCGTACCACACTTGAGTTTGTTTTTTAGCGTCTCTAGATCAGCGCCTGCTTCACAGGTTTCGATAATTTCATTTTCGGAAACGTCTAAGCAATTACAAATAATTTTGCCGCGACTCTTTTGACCTGTTGGTGGTGCACTAAGCGGTGCCAGTGCCCAACGTCTGAGCTCATCGGTGAACTCACCTTCTAACATCACTTGTTTCAGCCAGTCAGCTGCTAAAGTCTCTCCAATTAAGCGTACGCCAGTGACTTGGCCTTCTTCCACTAAGATACGTTTGTTAATGCCGCGTTTTGCATCATCATAATTAAGCATTGGCGCACCTTCAACCATGCCAAGCAACTGGTCTAAATCAGCAATGAGGGTTGCATCTGGTTGTGATGCATGGGCTGCTTGTAATACGACCATACTTTTCTCTCGACCATATAAACCACAAGTGGCGAAGTCGAAGTGTCGTAGTGTTTTACGAATATCCGCAATTAGATTTAAATCATCACAGCGACGCATGACAGTCATTTGCCAAGGTAAACTTAACTTCTCAAGTTTAATAGCGCTATGCTTAAGCTCGGGTTGCTTAGAGGATGCATCAAAGTCAGCAGGCATTAGCGCGTTTGCCCCTAGGCCTTGCATAAATTGGCTACCCCAATGCATGGGTAAAAATGTTTGCGCTGGTTTCATTTCAGTAGACGGTTGGATGCGCACGTTTAACTCGCCACGTTTATTACTAATCTTAACAATGTCACCATCTTTTAACTGACGCCGTTGCATATCATTTTCATTCATAGATAGCACGGGTGCTTCTACATGGTTGTAGAGTTGGGCGATGGTGCCCGTACGGCTCATGCCATGCCACTGGTCGCGTAAGCGACCCGTTAACAAATGCAAAGGATATTTTGCATTGGTTTTATCTGCCGTTGGCTTGTAGGTCGCGATGGTGAACTGCGCTTTGCCATTTCCTGTCTCGAACACACCATCTGCATATAAGCGTTTCTTGCCTTGTTGCTCGCCTAACTTGAAAGGCCATTGCTGTGGGCCTTGTGTTTCTAAAATATCATAGCTTAGACCAGTAATATCTAAATCGCGGCCGCGCGTTGTTTCGCGATGCTCATTAAAAATACTCTCTGTATCAGCATACGGGAATAAAGATTGTTTTTTAGCCAGTTTCTTCTCAAGCCTTTGCGCAAAATCAACTGCAATTTCCCAATCATGTTTCGCTTCACCAGATTTCGGCGCTGCCGATTGTAAACGTGTGATGCGCCGTTCAGAATTGGTGACTGTGCCTTCTTTTTCTCCCCAAGTGGTGGCGGGTAATACGACATCAGCAAACTGGTTGCTATCGGTATTATTAAATGCATCTTGTAAGACAACCAGCTCTGCTTGTTCAAGCGCTTGGTGAACATTGTTGAGGTCTGGCATGGAGTGCGCCGGATTAGTACAGGCTATCCAGACGGCTTTAATTTCACCGCCTTTGATGGCATCAAACATCTCAACAGCTGTTTTGCCGGGTGTGGCAGGCACTTCTTCAATGCCCCATATTTTGGCAACTTCTTGACGATCTTCAGCGTTGTTGAGGTCGCGATGCGCGGACAATAAATTAGCCATGCCGCCAACCTCTCGACCACCCATAGCATTGGGTTGGCCTGTTAATGAGAAGGGGCCAGCGCCGGGCTTGCCAATCTGACCTGTTGCTAAATGTAAATTGATAAGCGTGCCGTTTTTTTCCGTACCATGAATGGATTGGTTTAACCCCATGCAGTACATCGATAAGGTCGGGCCAAGGCCAAACCATTTAGCTGCTTGCACAATATCTTGTTCATGTATGCCGCAAATATCGGCGACCATCTTCGGCGTGTATTCGCGAACGGTATCTTTTAGCGCATCAAATCCTTCCGTGTGCTGTTGGATATAATCCATATCCAACAAGCCCTCCCAAAGCATGACATGTAACATGCCATTAAATAAGGCGACATCCGTGCCCGGTTGGATGGCTAAATGCAAGTCCGCCAATTGTGCAGTATCAGTACTGCGAGGATCCACCACGACAATTTTCATGTCAGGGTTTTTGGCTTTAGCATCTTCGATACGGCGGAAAATAATCGGGTGTGCATAAGCAGTATTGCTGCCCGCAATGAATAAGCACTGCGTATGGTCGATATCTTCATAACAAGCTGGCGGCGCATCGGCACCTAATGTTTTCTTATAGCCAGAGACAGCAGAGCTCATGCATAAGCGCGAGTTGGTGTCGACATTATTGGTGCCAATCAAGCCTTTTGATAGCTTGTTAAAGACATAGTAGTCTTCTGTTAGCAATTGGCCTGAGATATAGAAAGCAACCGCATCTGGGCCATGTTTTTGAATAATGTCAGCGAATTGATCGACAACGAAATCTAATGATTCATCCCAGCTGACGCGTATGCGCTGCTCACCACGATGACGACGCAACTCTGGATACAATGCTCGCGCATCGAGCTTGGCCGTTTTATGTAAGGTAGAGCCCTTTGTGCATAAACGACCAAAGTTAGCTGGGTGGTCAGGGTCGCCTTTGACATGTGTAATTTTGTCGTCTTCAGACGTGATGATGACGCCGCAACCTACACCGCAATAACAACAGGTGGACTTGGTTTCTTTAATCATAGGGGTTGGTTAAGGTTGCTGTATGTTAAACATCCAACAATACAATACCATCTTCTACCTTGGTAGAAAAACAAGAGGTTTCACCTTCATCAGGCTCTTCTGCTTGCCCAGTCTCTAAATTAATTTTCCAGTTATGTAGCGGGCATGTCACTTTGTTGTCGTGCACAATGCCTTGAGAAAGCGGGCCTTTTTTATGCGGGCATAAATTGTTTAGGGCGAAAACGCTGTCGTCTTCGGTTCTAAAAATGCCAATTTCTTTGTCTGTCGTACGAACGACGCGTGCGCCAAGTTTTGGGATGTCCTCTAAGGGGCAAATTTCTTTCCAAGCCATTTATATATTCCAAATATTCTTTAGTGTTCAGTTCATGGTTGGACCATTAAACTTCGATTGTTTCATAGATTTTATGCTGCTTACGATTGTTAGCGCGTTCTGCCCAAGGGTCTTTTGCACCTTGTAACGTGTAAATCAGGCGCTCATATGCGGCTTTTCTGCCTTCAGCATCTTCTAACACACGCTGTTTCACATACTCTAAACCAACCCGTTCAATCCAATGTACCGTACGATCTAGGTAGCGCGCTTCCTCACGATAAATCTGAATAAATGCACCAGAATACTCGATGACTTCTTCCGCTGTTTTGACTTTACATAGGAATTGGCCCGCCTCGGTTTTAATCCCACCGTTACCACCAACATAAATTTCCCAGCCGGAATCAACGCCGATAATACCGACATCTTTAATACCTGACTCAGCACAGTTGCGTGGGCAACCTGATACGGCAAATTTGACTTTATG
>SPJK01022788.1_pt1 | contig 12347 bp, 11 predicted proteins | sample 3741771 | NCBI WGS metagenome assembly SPJK01 (sample SAMN10925997, study PRJNA522277) | cold seep metagenome | isolation source: Elba SIP-enriched marine methane seep metagenome, extraction at timepoint T2 | place: Italy: coast of Elba, Mediterranean Sea | reverse complement strand
GTGGATGAAGCCATTTTATTAGCTGATCGCGTGGTGATGATGACCAACGGCCCACACGCCAAGGTCGGCAAAATTGAAGAAATCGACTTGCCAAGACCTCGCACGCGTAAATCATTGCTGAGCCATCCCGACTATTACAAATACCGTGAAAGCTTATTAACCTTTCTGGCCGAGTGTGATCATACCCATTAATCGCCTTTTTGCGCGCCGACCGCCTTATTGGAGGCTGTCGGTCGGCGTGACAAACTCAATCATTCAGAAACGGTTAAAAAAGCATAAATTTCAAAGACTCTAGCCATAAACTTAATTTAGTACTATACTTTTCTCACAAGTTAAATAACTACTTTTAATATAAGCCATAATATATTGAAAGTACTTATTTTTTTAACTCCAACCTTGTGAACTTTCTTAAAGGAAACCATTATGTCCAGTTATCATACCCTCACTAAGCGAAAAACCCTGGGTTTAGTCGCATTATTATCAGTCGGCGGCGTGCAGTCCGCCAATGCAAATTTCAATAAAACCATTGAAAACGCCCTTAAGTTTGGTCAAGATGACGCCAAATACGGTCAAATTAAACTCAATTTGCGTTACCGTTACGAAAACCATGATACCGATATCGGCCCTAAAAAAACCGGCGATACCGACACCCTACGCTGGCGCATCGGTTATTTATCGCCTGAATTCCACGGCGTTCAAGCTTTCGCGGAATACGAAGGCAACCAGGATATTTTCACCAATGAATACAACAGTGTTCGTAACGGCAAAACCGGTTTCGAAACTGTCGCTGATCCGCAAGAACATGAGTTGAACCAATTATGGGTCAGCTACAAAGGCATCCCGGATACCGAAATCAAATTAGGTCGTCAACGCATTAAGATTGATAACGATCGTTTCATCGGCAACGTCGGCTGGCGTCAAATGGAACAAACCTATGACGCGGTCATGATAACCAATAAATCGTTACCGAACACTACGCTGAAAGCCGGTTATATCATCAATCAACGCGACATTTTCGCCCGTGAAAATGATATGGACAGCCAATTCGTCAACTTGGCTTACGACATTAAAGGCATTGGTAAAGTAACCGGTTATACTTATCTGGTTGATTACAACGAAGCCGCTGGCAATAACCGCAGTTCCAACCAAACCTACGGAGCCCGCTTCAACGGCGCTTATAAAGTCAACGATGATGTCAAAGCTTTGTACACCGCTGAATACGCATGGCAAAGAGATCACGGCGACAACCCACTCAACTATCAAGTTGATTACTTTAATGTCATGGGCGGCGTTGCCGCATTCGGGATCACGCTAAAAGCAGGCGTGGAACAATTGGGCGGTCAAAAAGGTAAAGGTTTTGACACTCCATTGGCAACCAAACACGCTTTCCAGGGCTGGGCGGATAAATTCCTGGGTACGCCGGGCGACGGCATCCGCGATATCAGCGTTGCTTTATCCGGCAAAATAAAAGGCGTTAAAATCATGGGCGTATATCATGATTTTGATGATGATACCGGCAGTATTAATTACGGTCAGGAATACGATTTTGTGGTCGCTACCAAAATTGCTAAGCACTATTCCTTGTTAGCCAAATATGCTTATTACGATGCCGACCAGTTCAGCACTGACACACAAAAATTTTGGCTGCAAGCCGGCGTCAGTTTCTAAACTTTTCAATTCTCATCAGCAAGTCTAACGCTTAATAAAAAGGCCTATTTTTTTAATAGGCCTTTTTTTATACCCCACAAGCGTTTAAATAAACAAATCCAAAACAATATTGCGCCGGATGTGTTATCGCCGCTGATCGCTTATTCCGTTCTCATCAATTCAAAAGGCCGACTACTGAATAAAACTTATTAACCCTTGATAAACATGTTGAAAATTTCGTGTGCGCTGCTAATCATGCAGCTCTTTTTTCAATAAAACATAAAGTTTGCTGGAAATAATTTCATTCTCATGCAGATCGGCTAAAGTATCCTCATGATGAGTTCGCAATAAAGCAATCGCTGACTCCTCATTCATTTCATCAACGATATTTTTATTGGTCAGTATCTCATGCTCCATTTGCTGGGCATTCTGATCCTTTAAAAACAAATATAGCTTTCTGACATTGTCAATCGCCTGATGATCGCCAAACACCTCCACCAATGGCGACTTTTGAATCAAATCCAACTCATCCAGCACCTTATTAATCAATTTAAACTGAGTGCGATAATATAAATAAAGCTGGTGCGACTCATTGGATTTGGACCAAAAGAAAAGCACCCGCTTCAAAAAGCGGCTCAACAAACCGATCCAAGAATAAAAATAATCATTCAAGGATTTAAGCTTATCCTTATCTTGTTCGACCCGTTCAGTCTGGGTTTCCAAAATCGCCAGATTCTTTTTATAAATAATGTCGTTAATCTCATCGCGGCGAAACAATTCTTTTAATTCTCCTTTTTGAATCGCCAAGGTATAAATGCGCAGCATATTTTCAACCACATGCTGCGGATTTTCCGTTTCAGATTGACACTGTTTGCAGATCTCTAAATAAAGCTCATGATAGTCGCGGGTCAAGCGATTAAATTGCGCCTCGCTGATATTTCTTTGATCAAAAAGCTGTTTGATCCTAGCTTCTAAAGTATGGTAAATCAATGCCTTACTTTTGTAATAGCTCATTTTCTCATACGGCAATAATTCATCAATCTTCAACCAGCGCACCATCCGGCCAATCGTTGTCGCCTTGATTAATAAAGAAAAATAAATACAACCAATGGTAATCGCAATAATAAATTCTTTAATCGAGAAATCATAAGGCCAATCCGCCAACGAAATGTCATCCGGTATCAGCAAGACCATAATCACCGCCAATGAACCTCTCAAGCTCCCCCACGACATCAAATGCTGCCAATTCATCGGTATGCTTTCTTCTGATTTAAATTGATTAGCAATGCCTATGGAGAAATAAATCGACGCCGCTCTTGCTAATATCACCACCGGAATCATTACCAAAATCGGAAAAATCGTCACATGCAGGGAAATGGTCAAGCGGGTAAACAACAGCCCCATTAAAATAAAAACCAGAGAATTTGCTATAAAAGCGAAGTAGCTCCAGAACTTGCCCATATATTGTTCAACCCCGACCGACATTTTAAAACGACCATAATTGCCCAATACCAACGATGAAACCAGGGTTGCGATTATCGAAGATAAATGAATCGGGTAACCGTAAACGACAACCGATTCCGAAATCAACTCGGATAATAGAAAGGTGAAATGCGCAACCAATAAGGTTAAGGTGATTTCAAGATGCTCATTACCCTTCACCCACTGAATCAACAATGAGAAAAAAAATCCCATCAACAAACCAAATAAACACCCGCCCAGCATCATGGTTAAAAATGACATTACGCCATTCATCACCGTGGCGGAACCGTTAAAACCGTGTTCAAAAATGCCCAGCAACAGCAGAAAGATAGCGAAAGCAGTGCCGTCATTAAACAAACTTTCACCTTCAAAAATCAAGGTCAACCGGTGCGGTGCGCCGTATTCTTTAAATAACGCCAATACCGCCACCGGGTCAGTCGCAGAAATAATGGCGCCGAATAATAAAGTCACTAATAACGGCACTTCCAAGCCCAACCAATGAAACGCCCATTGCCCCGCATAGCCGATAAAGAAAGTTGAAGCCAATAAACCAACAATCGACAACATGCCGATGGCATATTTATTTTCCTTCATGTTGCGAATATTGATGTTAAATGCCGATTCAAAAATCAGAATAGGCAAAAAAACAAAAAACAACAGCTCCGGCGTCAATTGAAAACTGGTGATAAATGAGAACAACTCCACTTCAGAAAGGGGAACCAGACATGAACCCCCGATCACCAATAAAACCGTATAGGGAATTTTGGTTTTTACCGATAAAACATTGATACCTAATGCAATCAGCATTAAGGTAAAGACTGACAAATAAATATCCAGCGACATAAATAAGCTCTTATTATTCTGATTTTAAGCATCCGATTTGATTGTAACTCAATCTAATAACAATCATAATCACTTTAGAACATTATTTCAAAAGGCTAAACAACCAAAAATAAAAATGTAATGCGGAACATTATGCCATGAATGCCTATCTTTTCTCTAAGTATACTTTGCACGGTTACGGATGCATTATGGTAATGCACCCTGCTATATCCAGTTATCCAGGCCGATGCGGATATTACCGTAATGTTCAGCGGCTTTAGCTGCATACTCTAAAATATCTAAGATATCCTCAACTTGCCTAAGATTGTGTTCAGGGCGTTCGCTTTTTTCTAGCCCGTGCAATAACTCGGCTAAAGTGATGCTGGAACGAATTATGCTTTATGATGGCTAAGCAACGCCAAAATGATCGGGCATGAAACCGAGTCGGTATTGCTGGCGCAGTTTTCGATCAAATTGGACAAAGCCATTTCCATTGTGCGTAAACCGTCGATGCGTTCGCGGATTAAAACAAGTTTTCTAAGCGCAATTTCTTTTGCCTCCTGACAATGCTTCCCGTCATCAAGGCTCAACAATTCTGAAATTTCATCGAGTGAAAAGCCAAGTTTCTGGCCTTGCTTAATAAACCGTATTCGTTGAACTTCGCATTCAGTGTAATACCGAACGCTTTTAAAAGGTTTTTCCGGCTCCACAAGTAAGCCACGCCGTTGATAAAACCGGATGGTTTCAACATTTACCCCGGCCTTTTTGGCCAGTACGCCAATCGTAAAACTGTCTTGTGTCATAGAACTTGCCTCCGTACTTAGGTACGGAGTTTATAATAAAAATTATAGTTGTAAAAGAGGTATCGTTATGACACCTAAACTAACCCTCATTGCAAGCGTTCTTGCCGGAATAGGCGCCAGCTTATGCTGTGTCGCCCCATTGGTATTGCTAAGCCTTGGCTTGAGTGGGGCATGGATGGCAAACCTGACTGCCCTGGAACCGGTACGACCGTTTTTTATCGCTTTCGCATTGCTTTTCATTGCCCTGTCGTTCCGCGAACTTTATCTGATAAAAACATGCGAATCCGACAAGCCATGTGCTGATGACCCGGTTATCCGCAAACAGCGCTTCATTTTCTGGGGAGTGAGCATTCCCGTATTAGGCTTGCTGGTTTTCCCATGGTTTGCTCCACTGTTCTATTGAGGAAAAAAGATGATAAATAGATTTTCTCTGCTTTTGCTGGCATTTTTAGCACTATCCGGCCCCGCTCTGGCCGCATCACAAACAGTAACACTCAATGTGCAAAGCATGACTTGCGCCGTTTGCCCGATTACGGTCAAAAAATCGCTTGAACGTGTCTCCGGCGTGCAGCAAGTGAAGGTCGATTACGCCAGTAAAACTGTGACCGTACAATTCGATGACACTGTAGCAACGTCTGATCAATTTACCAAAGCAACCAAAGATGCCGGTTATCCATCCACTATCAATAGGGATGAAAAATGAATGGTGTGATTCTAGACTCGATAATTACCTGTCCGCAATGTGGACATGCAGAGATAGAAACTATGCCCACCGATGCCTGCCAGTTCTTTTACGAGTGTAAATCCTGCGGCATACTGCTAAAACCACAACAAGGCCACTGCTGTGTATTTTGCTCTTATGGATCGGTAAAATGCCCTCCGATTCAACAGCAAAAATCATGTTGTTCAGAGTATAAAGAGTAAACAACATGTCACCCCAAAGTATCACTTTTATCCCCACCAAATGACGATTAGCTTAAAGAAAGCGCAAAAAAAAGCGGTTATAAGCTCATAATGGCCATAACCGCTTTACAAGAGGAGGTATTCGAGCTTTTTTCGGTTACTCAACCGTGATAGAACCCGTTGCGGCAGTGTTTTTATAACCTTTTGCCACGGTTGTGTTACGTTTATTAACGGACTGGTTAACGACCACTGATTTTTTGATCTTAGAATCACGCACCGCCACCGAACCGGTTGTCGCAATGTTTTTCTTACCGAAAGCCATCGTATTGTTGCCTTTGTTCACCGATTGATTGACGATGACAGATTTTTTCACTTTGGCGCCTTTCAAATTGATTGAACCGGTGCTGGCTAAATTGTGTTTGCCCTTAGCTATTGTTGCATTGGCTTTATTAACCGATTGATTAACCAAAACCGATTTTTTGACGGTTGATTGCGCATAAGCTGAAGAAGCGAAAGCGGTTGCTAAAATGATGGCTGCTGTCGTTAAAGTTTTCATAATAATTTCCTGTGTTTGTTTGTGAAGTTGTTTTTAAAGCTTGGATACAGAATACAAGCAAACGGAAAATAAAAATGTTAACGGCTCACCGTCATGTTGTGAACTATTCCCCTTAAGTATTAATTGATCAATCTCATAAATTATTCTCTAATTGAGATAATTTGCATTTTAGCTTTTGTAGAATAGATTCAATTTCAGAATTAAATGATATTCGATGACCATTGTTTGAGCAGTTTAGCCAGCCATGCAGGATCATCCAGTGGCAAATCATGGCCAGCCGTGTCATGCCGAATATGTTCGATTTGCCAGGATTTCTGAATGTTTTCAGTACATTGCTTGTCAACAAGTGTATCAGCTGCCGAACTGATTAAAAGCGTCGGGTGATAAGGCTTTAGCCGATAAGAAAACCGTGCCGCTGCGAATAATTGACGGAGCGCATTAAGTCCCGATACTGGATGGGTTTTGCTGAGTTCCCGCCAATGATTTAATAATTCAGAATCTTGCTGACGATGATTTGATGTTAAATGAAGTATCAGTTCTTCTGATTGTTTTGGATTAAACAATAATGTTTTAAAGATTGGCGCATAATTTTGCCAGCGCAGCCTTTTATAGAATGGTGAATAATTACGCAGGCTCGTATTGATCAGAACCGAGGCCTTTATTTCTTGTGGAAATCGATTCATCCAGTCCAATGCAATCATGCTTCCCATGGAAATACTGATCAGATTCAGGTTTTCTTTTTCCTTGATTTGCTCTCTGATGGCCTCTGTCATTTGCGGAATACTGCTTGGACTTAGCTGGTTGTGTAATAATCCGTTGCCAGGGATATCAGGGGTCATAATCTCGCCGCCAGGGAATTGATGTTGCAAAACTGAAGGAAAATCTCCCCAGTGATGGCAACCTCGCATCAAGCCACGAATTAAGACAAAACGAGGTTTATTGTTTTGTTTGCGGTTTATCATTGTTCTTGTACCATAATTCTATCGCCTGTTCTTTCATCAGGTCGGTATGACTTGCATTAAGCCATTTTTCAAAAGATAGACTGGCGTGGACTAAAAATTCCATTAAGATTAAATGTCCTCGTAGTACCCGACTGATTCGATGAGGTTTCATAGGGTGAAAAAAACCTAATGATTGCGTTAGCTGTAGCGGGTTTTTACGTATCCAGCGCCATGAACCTATTTCCAATGTTAGAGGTAGGAAAATATTACTATTGGCTAAAGACTGATCATACAGGTAATCCCATAGGTCGCCGTGTGTCAGATAATGTTGTGACTGAGGTTCGAAGCGGTAGTTTTGATGCGGATAGGTTTGAAAAAACAATTGCCTTAGAAAATAAACCTCACCAATATTTTTTATCGCTTGTCGTCGACTTTTTGCATAAGGAAACCAAATCTGGTTATGCATGCCAAAGCCGGAGTGACAATCTAATACAAGACTAAAAGGTGATTGAAATAAATGTTTGCTGACATAATCGCATAAGCATTGCGCCTCCGCTTGCATGGTTTTATCCGCTTCGCCTCTATACCAGGGCAGGCGCGGTGAAATCCGGTGACCTCCGCCCAGCCAAACAGTCTTCTCTTCGCTGTCTACGGGGGCATTTCGCATAAGGTCAATACCGTTTCCGTTGGAACGGGTATGGTTTAGCATTCCCACCGGATTGACTAAAGGTATAAAATTGATTTTGATTCGTTGCAACAAATCTGCAAAAGTTATATCCCATTGCAAGCGGGTTAATAACATTTCCAGAAAAGTTAAAATAATTTGAGTGCCAATACGTTCAAGTCCATGCACACCTCCCACAAAAGTCATACTGGGTAGGTCGGGAGAGTGATTACCCATTGATATCGCATATACAGGGAGTTCCGCTCCACGAAAAGGAATGCTACAAAGCACCTCGGAAGTTAGGTATTGTTGATTATCGGTTTCTAGAATTTGCTCGATTTTTTGCAGTTCTTCGAGATATTTCATGTGCATTTGATGAATTGGTTCCTATTAATCCTGATAAGACAAAAGTCACTTTAAACAAATCACAGCTGTTACCGATCACTCTTTCAAGGCAGGCGTGGCGACAATATGCGCAAAATGCTTTGACGACAGCATATGATCATCATAGATGCTATGAATGCAGAAAATGCAGGGGAGATACCTGTCCTGTAATCAACGGCCTTGAAAACCTAATAGGGAAACTATATTTGTTTGATCCCTAAGTTATTTTATCCGAATTAACTCGCTTGAATGTTACGATGGCGCAACATTGAACCAAAAGCAAAGCGGAAACCGGACAAAAACAAATATACGCCGCCTTAAAGAAATTTCAAAATAGATAACAAACCGTCTTCCCAATCGTTTGATAAACATACCGGCAGCATTTTCAGCAAACGAAATAGCAAAAAATGCAACTAGATATAGTTGCCAATATTTTATGGCGGTGTACAATAAATACCGACCGCAAAGGAGAAAGGAATGAGTAAATCAGCTAAATTACTTGCTAAATTGGAAGAATGTACTTCAAATTAAATTACATAGGCCTCACCCGCAAAAAGAGGTTAAAGCATATGCGGTTAAACAAGTAAAAACCATTTTAAAATCGGAGGGGTTACTATGAACATGATGCAATACAAAGGGTATTTAGGGACGGTTGAATACAGTGCGGAAGATCATTGTTTGTATGGCAAAATTGCTTATATTCGCGATCTGGTTAATTATGAAGCAACCGATATAAGCGCTCTTGAACGCGAATTTAAAGCCGCTGTGGATGATTATTTAGCGGACTGTGAACAATTAGGTGTAGAACCCAATCAACCTTTTAAAGGATCGTTTAATATCCGTACCGGCTCAGATTTACACCGCCGGGCTGTATTGGCGGCGGGTGATAAAAGTCTGAATGCATTTGTATGTGAGGCCATTAGCGAGAAAATTACTCGGACAGGCTTATAGAGATGGGAAACAACAACTATAACATTCAAATCACTCCTGATTCCGGCGTAATGGGCATCATGAATTAAATGCGCTTTTGCCCTATGGGATTACTTTTGAATGATTTTCAATTGCATATTATGATAACCAGTCTTTAACTTTCCGTTTTGTCCAAACAACAGGTATCGATATGCCAGCAATAACTAAAATTAAAAAAACATCCGCCTCGTTGCTTATTAGCAGTATGTTATACGCCGCATCCGCTCCGCTTTCCGCTAATTCGGATATGATGCAAATGGAACAAGTCCAGAAAGCCCGCCAAAAGTTAAAACATAAAGCGATGGGGCATGATGGCGATCATATGGCTGAAGAAAAAGATGTCACCAAAGGTTTTAAAGGTATTTATTACGGTTATTTGCCTTGTGATCTAAAGGATTGCAATGGTTTCAAAATGACCTTATCTTTGAAACAAAGGAATAAATATTTATTGGTCACGCAATATGCTAAAGCCGCTTCCCGGGAATATTATGAAAAAGGCATTTATGACTGGGATGCAAAAAAACAAAAACTCACTCTTATTCCTAAAAAGAAAAATGCGGGCAAACGCTTATTCACCATTAAAGACGATTCTACTCTGATCGTACTGCGCGACGACGGCCTCAAAATGCGCGGTAACCAAAACGATTATGCTTTACAAAGAAGTGATTCAATTAAAACCCGTCAAGTTCATATACACTAACTCCCCAATTAAAAAGGGAGCGCTCATTTATACTTCGCACGCTACAGATGCGGATTTTGTAAGGAACTGTTTTTGATCGATTGAAAACCGCAATCGTGATCTCGCGAAGTATATTTAAATTCTGCCTTTAAAAAACCAGGTGACTTATTTTAATGGCTAGCACGCTTAAGAATTCTGGTATGCTTGAACGACGACTTAAACTTTAATCAACGATACCGAATCATCACAAGAATATGAAAATGAATTTTTTTATTTACGCGGTCATAGTGTTCATGACTATTCCTTTGCAAACATCCATCGCTAAAGAAGTCAATTTACAACAACATATCGCTATCGGAAAGAAAATTTATGATCGCAGCTTCGGGCGAGGCTGTGGGGCTTGCCACGATATTAGCAGCAATCCACAGTTAGTTGAGTTGATCACAGCCAAACAACTGGATAAAGATGTTTTTAATAATGTCTTGGAAAATGGTAAAAACGCAATGCCAAAAGCAACAGCCGCAATTATGGCGGTAGGGCCGGTCGTAAAAGCCAACTATAACAAATATCAAGCATTTGATGCCGTTTACACTTTTTTAGAATATCAGGGGAATCAGCGACAAGTTAGCGAATCGGATGTCATTGACATTCCCGCCGATGACGAGACTAACGCATTTATTATCACTTTAAATGCCGATTTAAGCTTTACTATTCCACGCTTGGAATATTTTGACCAAACCGGCAATCGTTTGTTTTTTGAAGTTGATTTTGTTTTCTCCCCTGAGGAGAACCGTTTGTTATTTGAACCGGTCAGCATTAGAGAACTGGGTAGCGCCGACAATGGCGAACAGACTATTCTGCTAAATGGCGATTTAAGTTTTGAAATTAGTTTTTTAAAATACATTGCCCCGGAAGGCGAGCAGCATAATTTTCAAGTAGAGTTCAGTTTTTTTCCTTCAACGGAGAAATTGCTTTTTCAGGTAATCAATTTGACTGAAATATAATTTACACAGTCCTAAATAGAATCCGTATTGTCGTAAATTGAATTGAAGGACGAAACTTAATAGAAGGCTCGCGATAAACCTTTGATGCAGAGGCTTCTCCCTCATCAATAAACGACAATTACCAGGATATTTTTCAACGCCCAGCGCTAAGGAACGTGAATTTTATAACCTCCGAAACTGACTTGTCTTTCTGTCCATCTTCGGCGTTGCGGAAACAGTTACATAGCTTGCTATGCGCCTGTTTCCGCGCCTTGAATATGAACAGAAATCCTGCGCCAGTTGCGGATGTTATTTTATTCCCGTTCCTTAAACTCCCGGCGATTTGCTGAATTGCAGTTGCCCTTCAGCCACGACCACATCCACCTTATCCCCGGCGACAAAACGACCGGATAAGATTTCATTTGCCAGCGGGTTTTCCAATTGATGCTGTATGGCGCGTTTCAACGGTCTTGCGCCGTAAACCGGATCAAAACCGGCTTCGGCTAACAAGTCTAAGGCTTCTTCAGTGATAGTTAAGGCGATGTCTCGCTCTGATAAGCGTTTGCCGAGCAAATTCAATTGCACCTTGGCGATCGCCCGGATTTGCGCCTGACCTAAAGGATGAAACACCACGCTTTCATCAATACGGTTGATAAATTCCGGCCTGAACTGCATGCCGACGATTTCCATTACCGCCGCCTTCATCATTTCATAATGACTTTCACCGGCCATTTCCTGAATGCGGTCAGAGCCTAAATTAGAGGTCATCACAATCACCGAATTGCGAAAATCCACTGTCCGGCCTTGGCCATCAGTCAATCGACCGTCATCCAATACTTGCAAAAGAATATTGAATACATCCGGATGCGCTTTTTCAATTTCATCCATCAAGATAACTGAATAGGGCTTGCGTCTGACCGCTTCAGTCAAATAGCCGCCTTCTTCATAGCCGACATAGCCGGGAGGCGCGCCGATTAGTCTCGCTACTGAGTGTTTCTCCATAAACTCTGACATATCAATACGCACCATCGCTTCTTCGGTATCGAACAAAAATTCCGCCAAGGCTTTGCACAATTCCGTTTTACCGACGCCGGTAGGACCGAGGAATAGAAAAGAGCCATTAGGCCGATTAGGATCCGATAATCCCGCTCTGGAGCGGCGAATGGCGTTACTGACCGCTTTTAATGCTTCTTCCTGCCCAATGACGCGGCGACTTAATTGCTGCTCCATGCGCAGCAGTTTATCGCGCTCGCCTTCCATCATTTTGGATACTGGTATGCCGGTCCATTTGGAAACCACTTCGGCGATTTCTTCGTCGGTAACTTTATTACGCAATAGCGTCATATCCTGCATTTCGGCTTGCGAAGCCAAATCCAATTCCTTTTCCAACTGCGGAATTTCAGAATATTTAAGTTCCGACATACGCGTTAAATCACTGGCTCGGCTGGCGATTTCCAACTCTTGTCGGGCTTGTTCCAGTTTTTCTTTAATCGATGCGGAACCTTGCACCGCCG
>SPJK01012869.1_pt1 | contig 12352 bp, 10 predicted proteins | sample 3741771 | NCBI WGS metagenome assembly SPJK01 (sample SAMN10925997, study PRJNA522277) | cold seep metagenome | isolation source: Elba SIP-enriched marine methane seep metagenome, extraction at timepoint T2 | place: Italy: coast of Elba, Mediterranean Sea | reverse complement strand
TTAATACCAGATCATCTGATCTTTTTAATGCCGAATAGGAATCATTATTCTTCAATCGGTTTTCTGGATTGACCCGCGCCTTTTTCAGACGTTGATAGGTTCCCGAATCCACTAAACCACCTGCGGCATCCGTTGGACCATGACGCCCATCCGTTCCACCACTGAGAAATACCCAATCTGCATCAAAGCCCATTTTATTAGCCGCAATGGCAAATACCAACGCCATTTCCTGATTTCGCCCGCCTTTTCCGCTTCCCGTCAAGGTAACAGTCGTTTCTCCACCTGACAATATGGCCAGTTTTTCACCATTTTTGGTCAATTTTTGTTTAGCAAAAAGTAAAATCTTTTCAGCTTGTTGTTTTGCTTCACCGGTTAATTCCGGATCATACACGACTACATTAAAACCCCGTTTTTTTACTGCATTCACTGCTTTTTCCAGGCTGATTCTGTTACTGCCGACCAAAGCGTATGAAGTCTTGCTAAAAACAGGGTTTCGACTATACGGCGTTTCTTTTACCAATCCCTGACAACCCTGCAATAAAAAGTCTTTAACCTTTTCAGAAATTTCATCCCAGATTCGTTTTTCTTTCAATATCTCTAAAGCATCTGAAAAACAACTATCATCAGCTACGGTAGGTCCACTGGCTATAGAACTCAAATCATCGCCAACGACGTCAGACATAATTAAACTATGCAAGTCGGCTGGAACAGAAAACTCAGCCAAACGCCCACCTTTGATTTGAGACAAATGCTTTCGCACACAATTTACTTGATTTATCGTAGCGCCCGAAGCCAGCAATAATCTATTAACCTGTTGTTTTTCAATTAAATTCAATGATTCGACAGGATAACATAATAAAGATGAAGCCCCTCCAGAAAGCAAAAACAGGATCAATTCTCCCTGTTGTGCCCGCTTGAAATGATCCACCACCTGTCGAGCTGCTATCACACTATTCTCATCAGGGACAGGGTGAGAAGCCTGTATATAATTCACATTATCTGGTTTAGCTTGCTCATCATGGCTAACAATTAAAGGTTTTCCGGCCATGCGATGTTCGGGTATGACATCAATAGCCGCCTGAACCATCTTGTTTGCCGCCTTACCCGCTGCTATCACATGAATCTGATTCCAGCGACCACTTCTTTTTTTATTTGGATGTTCAGAGTCCAGAAATAAATCAATGTGGTTTTCAGCGACATGGATTGCTTTTTTGACTGAATTATATGGGTCTGCTGCAGCGATAGCCTGATTGAATACTGTCAGGGCCCGTTGACGTAATTTGTCTGTATTTTTTCCCATAAAATAGTCTATCCCGGATATTTGATCTGAACAATCTTAGGCATTGCGATATCTATCATGATTACAATAACGTACTGTTAAATAAATTTTAGTCGTTTATAAAATACATGATTCAACAACATGATAGTCTGATACCGCAACTAAATTAATCAGAGCTGTTTTGCCAAGGCAAAAATATTGAGGGCATCAAATACTTCTGAATTTGACACAAACATTTTTTCTATACAGGCACGATGAACTTTCAGTTTCAGTGGACCAAAACCTAAGGCTCCCCAGCCATATATTTTGTTGATTGTCTCACCTTTACACATGATATCGAGTCCACCAATACCTAGTGGAGGCGTGGCATTCGCATCTACAATAACCTGCAAATTCGGGTTGTTTTGCCAATGTTCAGGCTTTAACAATTCAATACCACCGGCACCGGTTGCCAAAACAATCTGGGCATCGTTAATCGCTTCGGCTCTTGCTTCATAATCACTGGCTTCAACGGGCGTAATTTCTAAATCAAACTGTTGTTTCAAAGCAGCACAAATAGCCTCTGCCGACGATAATCGTCTGGACGTAATCGACACATCAGCCCCTTCCATTGCAAGCAATAAGGCTGCTCTCTGTCCAACTGGCCCGGTTCCTCCTAGTATCACTGCTTTTTTATCTGCAATTTCTGTACAACTGGCAATTTTAGCAACTGCTGCTGCTGAAGTTGTATTACTGCCATTACTATCCAGCATGATGGACACTCTGAAGTTAGAAAAAAACTGTTGTTGAACTGTTTTAAACAAAGCTTCACCGTTTGCCAGATTGCTGCCACCCACAAAAATAGCCGTATTTTTTTTTGCTTTAGGAGGACGTGTAAAAATAGTGCCTCCAACTAAAGAAGCAACATTGTCTGAATTAATCTGTCCATAAGAAACCACCTGATCAGCCCCACCATCATATGCCACTACCACATCAAATGAGGATGGATTCTGATCCGTATCGAATTGAAATAAGAGTTTTTTCATTCAAGTACCAGTAAAAAAAGCAAACCCAACTCCAGATAATTATTCAAAGGCTATTAATATATGTTATGCCCTTGTAACCAAAGTCATGTTTAGATAATTTAATCCGACTATTATACAGAAAAAATCCCATCGCGAATAAAAGCAAATCATACCCACAACAATTCTCAATTTGGAGTTACAGAAAGGCAAACAAACGAGGTCGCTGGGATATCGTCAGCAATGATGAGCTGGAGGCGATCCTACAGTTACACTACCCATGTCCTGAACAACTCAAAAACACTCAACTTGAGATTTGTTATGATGATCCCCTCCCTGCGCTTTGTCACGCTTATCTATCCACCCTTCCAACGTGCGATCATGTCATCATTCATTCCAATATTTTAACTATTTCACATTTTTGCTGCATGGCATGGTATAAATTGCATGAGACTTGAAAATTTGATCAGGATCAACAACAATTAATTTCAGTCTTGCTGAAACTTAAGTACGCCCTGATTTTCAACTGGACAAGCTTTAAAATTGATTTCAAATAATTATAAGAACTTAGAGTTTTTTAAACATCATAAAAACCCCATATAAGTATTTGAATAATTTGTATTTAAATTAAAATTTTAACCGCCCATCCAGGGCTGGTAGACTGTTGAGTTATGAATTTAGTCACAAGACAAGTGAAAAAATTCTGCGCGTTTTTTATGATCTTTTGAGGCGCAGTGCTACTTACAAAAGATAAATAAAATGAAAACACGGATTTATCCGCTTTTAGTCAACAGCTTCCAAACATTTTGTTAATTCATATTCCTGCTTTAAATTAGGCTGGTCTGAAATAAATAGGACTTCGTATGAAAACACCCATCGATATCGCAGTCACCGGTGCAGCCGGACAAATCAGTTACTCTTTGTTATTCCGCTTAGCTGCTGGAGAACTCCTGGGTCAACAGCAACCGATCAACTTGCATTTGCTTGAAATCACTCCAGCCTTGGATGCGCTGCAAGGTGTAGTGATGGAATTAAATGATTGTGCCTTTCCCCTTTTGAACAAGATAGTAACGACGGATGATCCCAAAGTTGCCTTTAAAAATGTTGATTTTGCATTCCTAATCGGTGCCCGGCCAAGAGGCCCGGGAATGGAACGTAAAGACTTGTTGTTATGTAATGCTGAAATTTTTTCAGTACAAGGTAAAGCCCTGAATGAAGTTGCTCATCGCAATGTCAAAGTGCTGGTCACGGGCAATCCTGCCAATACCAATGCTTTAATTGCAATGAATAATGCACCGGATTTAGCCCCCGCCTGTTTTACAGCCATGACCCGGCTGGATCATAACCGGGCGATTACTCAACTGGCTGAAAAAGCCGGCATTTCTGCTGAAGATGTAAAAAACGTCACTATCTGGGGCAATCATTCTTCCACTCAGTTTCCAGATATCAGTCACGTCAAATTAAAAGGACAGGATGCTATTCCTTTAGTTGGCGAAACCTGGTACAAAAACGAGTTTATTCCTACGGTCCAAGAAAGAGGTGCCGCTATTATTCAAGCCCGAGGCCAGTCTAGTGCTGCCTCAGCTGCAAATGCTGCTTTATGTCATATGAAAAGCTGGATAGATGACACAGACGATGGTGACTGGACCAGCATGGCCATCGCTTCAGACGGCAGTTATGGTATCGCTAAAGGCCTGGTTTTTTCCTACCCGGTTCAGGTGATTGATGGTCAGACACATATCGTTCAGGGACTGGAAATTTCAGATTTCAGCAAAGAAAAGCTAGGCATAACTGAAAATGAACTTCTGGAAGAGAAAAATGCCATCTTGCATTTACTCAATTGAACCTAACACTACTTGCACTAGATTTTGTATGAACAATTTATTGAAACAATTCTTCAAGCCTAAGACTTGCTTGACCCTATTAGCTTGTCTCATAACCAATTCAGCCACAGCACAAATCAATCTTGGTCAATTTTTAAGTGAGACCAATCTGATTACTGGAGGTAATGCACCTTATATATCTATCTTTGCCAATAACTCCGGGCCCAGCCTAAGTAAGGATATTCATATCGGCGTTATATCACCGAGTGGTCAGATTTTTGAATATCCTGATTGGAATCAACAACTCACTCCCTGGTTATCCAATTTCACTATCCCGGCCAATTTTGAACTGGAAAATACAAAAATCACCGACTTAAGCCAGGTACCCGGTGGCTTAACACCAGGTATCTGGCAAACTTTTTTCGCTTTGACTGACCCTGGAACTCTAAACATAACTGATATAGAATTTTCACAACTAAATGTCGTTGCTGATAATAGCAACGTTAATTCTTCATCTGGTAACCGTTTCGGCTTTGTCAATATTTCCCATGCGCAAAACCTAAACGAAATCACTTCTGTTGGCGCATCAGCATCATTTAATCAGGTTGAAAATAACTTGCCCGAGTTCATTAATTCTTTCCAGTCTGAAACACCGGATATTGACCAATGTGTGTTTACTGAAATTTCTTTAGATACGGCTTCTACTGTCAGTACCAATACAGTCAGTTTTGATCTGGATGCAGGCAATCTCAATGTTAGTTCCAATGGAAACAGTCTGAATTTAACTAAAGAAACAAGCAATGGTTCAATTCATTATTTCAGTACGTTTAACGAAACTATTTTTGAAAACGCCCGTAACTTTACTGTGACAGGTTCAGGTGGCCCTGATGTGGGTTCTTTCCAGATAACATTACCTTCATTATCTATTTTCAGATTGCTCTCACCTTCAACTAATAGCAATTTGCTACTAAATCCTGACCAGGATTTTTCAATTAGCTGGGAAAGTAACAATAGCGGCCAGGAAGTGTTCGCCCAACTCGCATCCACTAATCTGGACTTTACTAACCCTCAAAATTCGCAAACAGCATTCATTTACTGTCGATTCGTTGATGACGGAAGTGGTGTTATAAAACGAGAATTGATTCAACAATTAGAACAATTTTCAGCAAATAACACTATTACTCCCCCTGTTGGATTGGATATTCCTGAACTGGAAAATCTATTGAATTCACTGGCATTGACTTTCGTTATCAGCCGAAATGACTCCGTATTTTTCAATACATCTGCTCCCGACCTGGATTATGCAATTGCAACCATCAGCAGTCATATCGTCATTCCGGGGCAATTCCAATAACCTTTTTATAGTCTCCATGCCCTAGCCAGTCGGTTTAGGGCATCTTGGCTATTGGGCAAAAAATCACTGCATAAAACGATCAAATCCAATTAATTCTATACCCAATTCCTGAGTTCTGTGTTTATCTTCACGGGTGTTATAGCCCCATTCTGCCAGCATCAGCCTGACTGAACCAAGTTCAGGTCTGTTTTGAACCTTAATCAAAGCGGATAACATATCTTCTACAAAACACATCGAGCAATCAGTATGCTTCTCCATTAACTGCAACAGAATCTCAACTTTTGTTTTTTTTCGATCCAGTCCAAAAATACGTTGTTCATCAACTGAAACCTGATTTGCCTTAAGAATTTCTTTGACAAAACGTTCTTGTTTGGTAGTCACAATGTACCAGATGCCCTGTTCTGAATAAGTGTTTAGCTTTTCTATTACCCCATCAAATAGAGGATTTTTTTGTATCCAGTCGCTTAAGTCTGCCTGTATCCAATGATCTCTGACATCAGCAAACACCTGTTTCAAATGTTCTATATCCAACTGGTTTGAGTCCATTACCCCTATTTTTTGATGGTCAAAATTTTCTAAAATAGATTGAACAGACTCACCATCGTTTAATAGTCGATTAATCAAAATAGACTCATAGCCGGTCCCCATGATAGGACGAACACGTTTAAAGTCATCAATAATCTGCTCTGAAGGATCCACAGAATCAAAATCATCCCAGATAGTGGCTGCTGCTCTCCAGCCCGAAATCCCCGTTTCTACTGCACTATCACAAATCACACCATCAAAATCTAAAGCGTAAATCACTTCTGTCATGTATAACATTCTCTTTCAAATTTAAATTTCAACAAACCCATGAATACCGCGTTTGGATTCAGTATTTAACCAGTCTATTAACAGTGCCATTTCTTCGGTCGCTTCCAGTTCATCCAATGATTTTTTTTGTCTTAACAAACGAAATGCAGAAGACAACACTTTATAACGGGCTCCGCTAATCCCCGCTCTCTTCAACCCTATTGTATTTAAACGATAGTGCTTTGCTGGACGGCCACCAATTAAAGTAAATGGAATCACATCCTTATTTAACCCTGTGGTGCCCTGAACAATGGAAAAATCACCGATTCTACAGAATTGGTGAACCATCGAAGCTCCCCCCATAAAAACATTTTTACCCACTTGAACAAATCCACCAATGGCAACATTGCTTGCAAAAATTGTATTGTTTCCAATTTGACAATCATGCGCCACATGACTGTTATTCATAAAATAACAACCCGACCCAATACGGGTCACCTGATCTTCAAGGGTCGCACGATGCGCAGTAAAACCTTCCCTAAATTCATTGCCATCACCAATTTCAAGCCAGGTAGTCGTTTCTACATTAAAACTGATATCCTGAGGCAGACCACCCAATACCGCATGAGGATGTAATATATTTGAATGTCCCATTCTGACGTGGGACTGAATCACTGAATGCGCCCCAAGCTGGCAATTATCACCAATCTCAACCTGACCTTCTATAACCGCAAAAGGCCCGATTACAACATTTTTCCCTAACTTAACATCCTCTGCTATACATGCTGTGGGGTGGATTTTTTCAGACATATAAAATCTCTCACAAAATTGTGCATCATAGCAGAACTGTTACTAAGTCCATAATTTCCTGACTACTATTGAAATGCATTCAGCTTATAAAAACATAATTCTTTAATGGTTTCTGCCTTTCAGGTCCGGGCAAACCATTATTTTTCAAAAGTGTGATAACTTCCGCATTAACCTAGAAAAATCAGTTGGGCACGGAATTATAGTGCAAGATATTGGTTTCACAGTGCTTTAAAAAATCTTAGCTTCACCCATTCGGTTAAGCGGGTATTTTTTTAAGCCACATGGATGGGGTGAATGCAGATAATGCAGGAGCATTTATCTGTGAAGTGCTGTGGAATCAAGAGCTTGAGCTAGAACCCGTGAACCAACTGATTTTCCTAGGATTAACCCCTTGGGTGATGTTGTGCATGTAATTGCTTGAGACGCTCCTGAGCAATATGCGTATAAATTTGTGTGGATGATAAATCAGAATGCCCTAATAACAATTGCACAACCCTTAAATCAGCCCCATGATTCAATAAATGTGTCGCAAAAGCGTGCCGTAAGGTATGCGGTGATAAATGAGACTGAATATCCGCTTTTCTAGCATAGCGTTTGATAATATGCCAAAAAGCCTGCCGGGTCATGCCAGTCCCACGCGCAGTAACAAATAAAAAATCGCTTTGCCGGCCTGAAAGAATTGCCAGCCTATCCTGATGAATATACTGCTCCAGCCATTCTACGGCTTCTTCACCAATAGGAATCAAACGTTCCTTTCCGCCTTTACCTGTCACTCTTAAACAACACTGGCGAAAATTCAATTGCTCCAACCGTAAATGAATGAGCTCAGAGACTCTTAAGCCGGTTGCATATACCAGTTCCAACATGGTTTTATCTCTGTATCCCAGAGGATCAGTGACATCAGGCGCCGACAACAGGCGATCAACTTCTTCTTCGGTCAATGAAACAGGAATGGTCTTACCAACATGCGGCGCTTCAATTAAGGCAGAAGGGTCATCCAGAATCATGCCTTCCCTTAACAAATAGCTGTAAAAACGGCGTAAGCAGGATAATAATCGGGCAGCTGAACGGCTTCCAACCCCTTGATGAAAACGAGCCGCCAAAAAGCCAGCAATGTCGCTCTGATCAACCTCTGCCAGTGATTTTGATTGTAGCCAGTTTGAAAACAGGTTGAGATCACTGCGATAAGCAGACACGGTATTTTCACTCAGGCCTGATTCCAGCCAGAGTGAATCTGCAAATAAATCAATCAGTTCACAGGATCGGGAATTATCAGATATCAATTAAATCAACCTAAAATGAAAAACAGAACTTACCAGATTATTAGACTTTTCTAATATAATATTTGACATTGTAACGCTTCCAATTCCAGTAATCGACGTTTTATTTCCAGTTTCACGCCATCGACAGCGCCCATATATCCCCCCAGACCCTGAACAGCAACCACACGATGACAAGGCACAAGCAGCGGGAATGGATTTGCCCGACAGGCATTTGCAACGGCTCTGGCACCAGAATCTAAACGCTTTGCCAGAGCAGAATAAGTCTGAACTTCTCCCACAGGAATCTCTGTCATTAACTGCCATACACGACGTTGAAAATCAGTGCCCTGAAATTTCAAAGCCAAACAAGTATGGTTAGTTTTCGGGTTGAGAAAATCCTTAATCGAATGAGTACGTGCATCAAGCATAATACTTTGCTGCGGCCTGTCATCCAAAACCCATTGACTGGAAAGAATCACATCTTCATGCCAAATAACCTGCAAAGCAAAACCTAATTTTGTCTCTAGAATATATTCGCTTGTTGCTTCGACTACATTTTTTTCCCAACGGACGATTGATTTCATAAACACGAAACCCAAAAACAGCACATAAACATTTGAATAACCAGTATTAAATTAAAAACATGCTCCACCCTGACAAACTATCCGGATTAAGACACGCTAACGCATGACAGACTAAAGCAAGCCATTATAAAATATTAGCATGGGAACCAAATATTCCCGTTTTTGCACTCAACACAAAAAAAATAACCATGAAGCCACCTATCGTTATTATCGGAATAGGAGAACTGGCCGGTGTCTATGCCAAAGGGTTTTTACGCTGTGGATATCCGGTTTACCCGATTACTCGTGAAATGGACCTGAATCAGCAAAGCCAGACAATTCCTCAACCTGAAATGGTTTTAGTCGCCGTCCAGGAAAATGAACTGCAAGCATTACTGCAACACATACCTGAAAACTGGCGTGACAAACTCAGTCTGATCCAGAATGAATTACTGCCTAAAGACTGGCTACAACATGATTTGCAAAACCCGACTGTAACCGTCGTCTGGTTTGAAAAAAAACCGCATATGGAAGTGAACAATATACTCTATTCTCCCAGTTATGGCCCTCAAGCAGAATTAATGTCACAAACCCTGAAAAAATTAAACATACCGGCGCCCATACTGACTGATAAAGACGCACTGCTCTATGAATTGTTAAGAAAAAGCCTATATATTTTGACAGTTAACATTGCTGGACTCGTGGAAAACTGGACTGTAGAAGAACTTTGGCTAAACCAACAACAACTGGCCAGAGAAATTGCACTCGAGGTCATCCAGTTGCAAACAATCATGATCAATCGACCACTGGATCAGGAAAAACTGATACAAGGCATGGTAGAAGGTATCAAAGATTGTCCAAACAGACATTGCCTGGGTAGAAGAGCCATACAGCGGCTGGAACGAGCGATTGAATTTGCCCGGTCAAAGCAGATTGCCACGCCTAAAATGGATGAAATATACTTCGCGTCAGCCAGTCATAAATCATCTTTCTGAAACGTCAGCAGACGATTGTTGGCAGGCATGGCATAATCGTTGATCAATTGTAATCCAGCCAGACCCGCCAGTTTTTTTACCCAGGCTATTTCACGAATGCCACTGTGCGGGTCCCTGGCTTTCAACCATTGATCAAACTGAGCATTACTGGCACTGCTATATTGCCCATGATAATTAAAAGGGCCATAAATACAGACCCAGGCATAGGCAGAAACAACCGATGAAACACCTTTAAAAAACGCCTTTACGTCGGATTCATGCATAATATGCAGGGTATTGGCCGTGAATAAAGCATCCACCTGCTGACAAGGCCAAACAGGATTGTTAACATCCAGCTCCAGACAATCGGGTAAATTGGTCAAAGCACTGTCATCGATCCAACACTGAATACCGGCCAGATTTTCACGACGATCTGTCGCTTGCCAGACAATATGCGGCATTTTCTCGGCAAAAAAACAGGCATGTTGTCCCGTGCCACTGCCAATTTCCCAAACAGTGACAGGCGAAGAAAATAGATGGCTGATAATATCGAGTATAGGCTGTTTATTATTTTCACAGGCCTGAGAAAAGGGTTTATTCATCTTGAAAAAACTGTTGAAATCCGTTATCTATTGGTAATCGCTAGTTTATCAGCAAAAGGGCGCAATTAAATAAAAACAATCCGAACACGCATTAAAATCTCATGTCAATCAAAATAATCAATACACTTAACGATGTTGAGCCAGAGCAATGGGATGCGCTGATACAGACTGACTACCCTTTTTTAAAACACGCTTTTTTGCTGGCACTGGAACAAAGTGGCTCAGTCTCTGCTGAAAGTGGCTGGCTACCTCATCACCTGGTTCAGTATGAAAATAACAAACTGATGGCAGCGATGCCACTCTATTTAAAGTTTCATTCCTGGGGGGAATATGTCTTTGACCAACCCTGGGCCAACGCCTATGAAACATCTAACCTGGACTATTACCCAAAATGGCTGAATGCTATCCCATTTTCTCCCTGCCAGGGGCCACGATTTCTAATCCACCCGCAAAAAGACTATACAAGCTGTGTGAATCAGTTTTTAACTTACATGAAACAACTGTCGGCTAAAAACCAGATATCAGGCTTCCATTGCCTGTTTCCAGAGCAACAACAGCTGGAACCCATTAAAGATCAATTATTGATTCGTCAAGGCATACAGTTTCACTGGCACAATAAAAATTACCGCGATTTTAAAGACTATCTGGACAGTTTCAATTCAAGACAACGAAAAAAAATACGCAAAGAACGTCTCAAGGTACAAAATCAAGGCATAGAACTAGTACAAAAAAGCGGCAAAGAAATCAGCGAACAGGAATGGCAAACATTTTACAATTTTTATCAGATGACCTATCTGAAAAATGGCCAAAGCGGTTACTTGAATCTACAATTTTTTCTACAGCTGGCCGAAACCATGAACGAACAGATCTTACTGATCATAGCCCAAAAAGATCAAAACGCAGTCGCCGCAGCCTTAAGCCTTAAATCTGAAGATACCTTATACGGAAGATACTGGGGATGTCTGCAAGACTATAAATTTCTGCATTTTGAATGCTGTTACTATCAAGGGCTGGACTACTGTATACAACACCAACTAAACACCTTTGACTCAGGTGCTCAGGGAGAACACAAAATTTCCAGAGGCTTCGAACCGATAGACACCTATTCAGCACATTGGCTGCAAAACCCCCAATTTTCCAAACTGATCGCCCGGTTTCTGGAACGGGAAAAGCCTCACATTCAACACTATAAAGAAAACTGTAGAACTTTATTACCGTTTAAACAAGCATCATCAGGCACAAAATGAATGGAATAGAACATCATCAACCCGAACAAGTCATAAATTTTCAACGGATATAGCCTTGTTTATCATACTGAAAACAGAATTTCTGAATAATCTGGCAAAACTATTCAATGACCCACTGCATTTAAAGACATAAAAATTCAGACAGGCAAATTATCCGCTGGACTTGTAACGCTCAACCCCGGTTTATTTAAAACATGGGTATAAATCATCGTGGAATTGACATCAGAATGCCCCAACAAATCCTGCACAATCCGAATATCATAGCCAGACTCTAATAAATGGGTCGCAAACGAGTGGCGCAATACATAACTGCTTATTTTTTTGTTTATCGAAGATTGATCGGCCGCTTTTTTAATAGCTTTTTGCAAGGTATTTTCATGAATTTGATGACGACGGGAAAAGCCCGACCTTGGGTCAACAGAAATCCGGCTGGCAGGAAAAACATACTGCCAGATAAAGGCTTTATCCGCATTCGGATATTTACTGGTGAGGGCATCCGGCAGATAAACACCACCGACACCCGCCGCTAAATCAGTTTGATGAATGAGCTGAACATGATTAATCTGTTGCTTTAAATCATCGGTAAAACGCAGAGGCAAAGGCACAACCCTGTCTTTATTGCACTTCGCATCACGTATAATAATC
>SPJK01042861.1_pt1 | contig 12356 bp, 11 predicted proteins | sample 3741771 | NCBI WGS metagenome assembly SPJK01 (sample SAMN10925997, study PRJNA522277) | cold seep metagenome | isolation source: Elba SIP-enriched marine methane seep metagenome, extraction at timepoint T2 | place: Italy: coast of Elba, Mediterranean Sea | reverse complement strand
GCTTCAAGTTTGGCGCTGTGCAGCGCCGCCACAGCTTCAGCATGGATTGTTAAAGGCCGCACAGTTGGCGTAACCGGTTCCCCTTCAGGGCTTTTTGCAATCAGCGAAAAATTAATCATTGCCGTTTCATCAGTCGCTCGCCAAGGTAAATTCAATATCAACTGACCGTCCTTACGTTTCATATCCCGACTGTATGATTTCCCCTGATTCATCGCAACCGTTGCATTTGCGGTGAGCTCATCGGCATCAAGCAAATCGGTATTCGGGGTTAAGGTAATGATTAATTGATCGGCTGTTTCCAAACGCCAATCCAGTTTCAGCCACTCATCGATCACTTTTATGGTTCGCTTGATTTCTCTTTTAAAGGTTTTACCATCGGCGATAAATTGGTAACGGTGTTCGCCGGTTCCTGACTGTGGTTTCCCCTGAAGGATGAAATAACCGTTTTCCGCATCCGCCTCAAATTTCAAACGCTGTTCCTGACCCGCCGCGTCGCTATACAAGGCTTGAATGTCAACAATTTGTAAAAAGTCATCTCGCCGAAGTAATTTTCCTTGCTCGGTAAAATGCGCCTTTAGGGTTAAACTTTCATTTTCCGCCAGATAAGCGGGCGTATCTTCTATCTGAAATTTCAGATCCGTCAAAATCATCAGTTGATTATCCGGATCCATATCGGCTTCGATAATCCAATCGCCTGATAGCGGTTTGGCAACCGTTATTAAATCGTATCCGGCCTCATCCACCCAGGATAATTGTTCCATTTTTGAACTAGACGACATAATCGTTTTATCCGGCGTAATCAAACGGGTCGGCATCGCCTGATCTTGTTTGAACAATAATAATGAAAACTCTTTAATGCTTTTATCGATAGTGAACAGATTAGACTCCAACGGCGCTTTATCGGTTGGCGCAACTCTATTGAACATTTTTAAAAATGTTTTTTGCAGTTGCTCGGCCGATTGGGTTTCTTCCGCCCAACCATAAGTATCAAACGCCAATTTGGATAAGAGTGGCTTATCCGCGTTTTCCGATAAGGCCATCGTTAACAGGCTTACATTTTGTTGCTGTAATTTAGGAATTAAATCCTGAATCACTCGTTCTCTGGATTCGGCGCTCACCATAATATCTTTGGATATATCAACCATGCCATCGGTCAATAAAATCAAATTGTTTTTGGTTTTATGTTTGAAACCGTTCTGCAAAACCGTGTTAACGGCCTTTTCAATATCGGTATATACGCCCTTGGAATGAATTTGTTTGGTCGCTTTCAGGCCTTCCCTTTTCCACTTAGCATTAACTGTTGAAGTTTCTTTAATCATTTGGGTGTTTTCGGCAAACAGCCATATCCCCGCCTCTACGCCTTTAGGCAGTAAGTTAATCAGCAACTTCATCGCCTTTATACGCTCATTTTGAGGATCATTTTGTTTCATGCTGCCCGATACATCGATCAAAATATTAATCGTGCTGGGATCCTCTTTTGCTGATACATATCCGCCATAAAACAAGCTAGTTAGCCCAATCAATAAAACTAAAACCCGTCGCCAATTAAATTTTTTTTCCATAAAAATATTGATTATTTAATGAATAATGAAAATATAGTTCATTTTGTTGATCGCGAATACATTTTGACTCATATGTTTTTCCCAGCGGCATTCGACGATTGCTGGATGAAAATGATCACTCATTGTTATAATATCGGGTTTATTTCAGCTTTTAAGGAAAACATATGTCAATAAAAAGAATGGTTGACCTGGACTTATCCGGTAAACGCATATTAATTCGTCAAGATTTGAATGTGCCTGTTAAAGATGGCAAAGTTACCAGTGATCTGCGCATTCAAGCCAGTATCCCAACCATCGAAACCGCATTGGCAGATGGCGCTGCTGTGATGTTGATGTCTCACTTAGGACGTCCGACTGAAGGCGAATACTCGGAACAAGCCAGCCTCAAGCCGGTGGCCGAGCGCATGGCGGAATTATTAGGCAAACCGGTGCGTCTGGAAAAAGACTGGTTGGACGGCATCGAAATTTCAGCCGGTGAAGTGGTGTTATGCGAAAACGTCCGTTTTAATGTCGGCGAAAAGAAAAACAATGCTGATTTAGGCAAAAAAATGGCGGCCTTATGTGATATTTTCGTCATGGACGCTTTCGGTACAGCGCATCGAGCGCAAGCATCCACTCACAGTGTTGCAGAACATGCGCAGGTAGCCTGCGCAGGCCCCTTGCTCAGCGGTGAACTGGACGCCTTGGGCAAAGCGCTGGAAATGCCTGAAAAACCTTTGGTCGCTATCGTCGGCGGTTCAAAAGTTTCTACCAAATTAACGGTCTTGGAATCTTTATCGACTAAAGTGGACCAATTAATTGTCGGCGGCGGCATTGCCAATACTTTTATTGCCGCAGCCGGTTACAATGTCGGCAAATCATTATACGAAGCGGACTTAATTGAGGAAGCGAAAAAATTAATGGCCGCCGCCAAAGCAAGCGGCTCAGATATTCCGGTGCCGGTCGATGTGGTTTGCGCTAAAGAATTTTCTGAAACCGCCGAAGCAACTATCAAGAAAGTCGATGAAGTGACTGACGATGATATGATTTTGGATATCGGCCCTGAAACCGCCAAACAATATGCCGATATTCTACAATCTGCCGGTACTATCGTTTGGAACGGCCCGGTCGGCGTTTTCGAAATCGACCAATTCGGCGAAGGCACCAAAGCGATGTCTTTAGCCATTGCCGACAGCAACGCCTTTTCTATTGCCGGCGGAGGCGATACATTAGCCGCCATTGATAAATATCAAATCAGTGATAAAGTTTCTTATACTTCCACCGGCGGCGGCGCCTTTTTAGAATTTCTGGAAGGTAAAAAATTACCGGCGGTCGCCATTCTTGAGCAACGCGCTTAGGAACGTACAGAAATAACTTCAACATTTGAATTAGCGGAAATTCAGCCCCGCAAACAAAAGCTCTGTCAGCACATTGCCCGACAGAGCTTTTATTTTATATAATGCTGTCCCCATTTTGTTTTTTTTTCATCTTTTTCAAGATTTTGTCAAAGGTTGTTTATTCATTGTTTTCATTGCAACCTTATCGTCAAAAGAAAGTCGATAGAAAATAATTGACTATTCATCATCGCGAAAAGAATTTTATTTAGGTTTAATCATATGGCTAGAGTCACCGTAGAAGATTGTTTGGAAAATGTAGAAAACCGCTTTAAGTTGGTTATCCTCGCCAGTCAGAGAGCGCGTCAACTGGATAAGGGCGCGGAAGAATTCTTACCGCGCGGTAAAGACAAGAACACCGTTCTCGCTTTGCGCGAAATTGCCGAAGGCCATGTCAATGCGGACAATGTCGCCCTTTTGCATAATGTCGGCGAAATGTCTGAAACTCAAGTCGAAATATAATTAATTAATCATGCCGGATCCTCTCGCAGAACTTGAAAGTTTGTCCATAGAAACCCCGGAACTAAAGCTTCTAAAAAAGCTTTGTACAGTTTTAAGCGAGTATCTGGATGAATCTCAAATAGAGGATGTGGTTCGCGCTTATCATTTCGGCGCTGAAGCACATTCCGGTCAATTTCGTAAAAGTGGTGAAGCCTATATCTGTCACCCGGTCTCCGTCGCCATTAGTCTGGCTGAAATGTGTATGGATAAGTACTGCATTATGGCGGCGATTTTACACGATGTTATTGAAGACACCCCTGTCAGCAAAGAAGAATTAGCTCAGTTATTCTCCGCTGAAGTCGCGGAATTGGTTGACGGCGTGACCAAGCTGACCAAACTGGATCATAAATCCCGCGCCGAAAAACAAGCTGAAAACGTACGCAAAATGTTTATGGCGATGGATAAAGATCTGCGGGTTATCATCGTCAAGCTGGCGGATCGTTTACACAATATGAAAACCTTAGGCGCCATGCCGCCTAAATCAAAACGGCGGATCGCTAAAGAAACCCTGGAAATCTACGCCCCTATCGCTAATCGCCTGGGCATGAACCAGATTCGCCATCAATTGGAGTCGCTGGGCTTCAAAGCCTTATACCCGAATCGCTATGCGACGATAAAAAGCGCCGTCAAAAAAGCCCGCGGCAACCGCAAAGAAATTATCGAGACCATTCAAGGCGCTATCCAGAACCGCTTACAACAAACCGGTCTGGAAAGCGAAGTGATCGGCCGAGAAAAAAATGTCGCCAGCATTTATAATAAAATGCTGCTCAAGAAAATTTCTTTTAAAGACGTTTTTGATGTCTATGCGGTGCGCATCATTTGCCATACCGTTGATGAATCTTATCGCGCCTTAGGCTGCGTACATAATTTATACAACCCTATTCCCGGTCGCTTTAAAGATTATATCGCTTTGCCTAAAGCGAACGGTTATCAATCCTTACATACCATTTTGAAAGGCCCTTACGGCGTGCCGTTGGAAATTCAAATCCGCACCCATGAAATGCACCGCATTTCAGAATCCGGCATCGCAGCGCATTGGTTGTATAAATCCGATTCCCAACATAATGAAAACATTCACGCCCGCGTGAATGAATGGCTGAGAGACTTACTAGAATTGCAAAAAAACGCCGGCAATTCATTGGAATTCATCGATAATCTGAAAGTTGATTTATTCCCGCAGGAAGTTTTTGTATTTACCCCGCAGGGCGCTATTATTAAACTACCCCGCGGCGCAACCATTGTCGATTTTGCTTTTGCAGTCCATACCGACATCGGCAATAGCTGCATCTCCGCCCGTATTGATAAAAAACTGGTGCCGTTGCAAACTAAATTGGAAAACGGCATGACTGTGGAAGTCATCACTGCGCCATGGGCCAGGCCAAACCCGTTGTGGTTGAATTTCGTGGTCACCGCAAAAGCCCGTAGCAGCATACGCGGTTATTTGAAAAACTTTAAACGCAAAGAAGCCATTGCCTTAGGTCAAAGTTTATTGGAAAAAGAATTACTCACCATAAATTTGCAACTGGATCATTTCGATAGAACACATATCGATGAGGTGATCAGCAATTTCAATATGGAGTCCTTAAACGAATTACTGGAAGATATTGGTTTAGGCAACAAAATGCCGCTGTTGGTGGCCAAACGCTTTGCCCAGGAAGATGCTGCGGAAACGATTAAACTGGATAATACGGAGCACAATAGCATTACCAGCCCATTGGTTATCAAAGGCTCGGAAGGCATGGTGGTAACCTTGGCAAAATGCTGTCACCCTATTCCCGGCGATGAGATCATCGGCTTTTTCAATCCCGGCAAAGGCATCGTTGTGCATCATCACGAGTGCCGCAATCGCAATGAAGTGAGAAAGAATCAGGCTAATTGGCTGGATATTGAATGGAGTAAAGAAACCTCCGGTGAATTCCCGGTTGAAATTAAAATCGAATTATTAAACCAACGCGGCACCTTGGCGACCATCGCCTCCACAATTTCGACCATGGATTCGAACATTGAAAATGTTAAAGTAATCAGCCAGGATGATAGAGTTTCGGTTGATTTAATCACCCTGAGCGTCAATAACCGCGTGCATTTGGCGACTATTATCCGTAAATTGAAAAAACTGAAAATCGTCATGAAAATCACCCGGATTAAAGCCTGATGAATCTGTTTTATTTTTTTGTTGCAACTGTGTAGGTAAGACTTTATGAGCAAACAAACCATACAAACGCCTAAAGCCCCGCAAGCCATCGGCACTTATTCACAAGCCGTTAAAGTAGACAACACAGTCTATCTTTCCGGGCAAATTCCACTTGACCCGGAAACTATGCAAGTCATCGAAGGCGATATCAACGCCCAAATCCATCGGGTTTTTCAAAACTTACAAGCCGTTGCGGACGCGGCGGGCGGCAATTTTTTCGACTTCGTCAAACTCAATGTCTATTTAACCGATTTATCCAACTTCCCCATCGTCAATGAAATCATGAGCGAATATTTCGGTCAACCTTATCCTGCTCGCGCAGCAGTCGGCGTAGCGGCATTGCCTAAAGGCGTGGATGTCGAAATGGATGCGGTCATGGTGCTTGATGATACTTATTCGTCATAGTTAACCCTCTGAAAATCGACTTTCAATATCCATATTTTTATGGAGAATACGGATAATGATTATCTTCCCGTCAGTTTCTTTATGATAGAAAATTATATGACTCCCTTGCGGAAACTTTCTAACACCTTCTTGAATATGATCGCAAGGTTTTCCCAACATAGGATCTTCCGCCAATAAATGAAAGGCGTCATCAAATTGCTTGATATACCTATAACGCTGATTCCGTCCCCAACGTCTTTCAGTAAATAGGGCAATTTTTTTTAAGTCTTGTTTCGCTTTACCGGTTAGCTTAAATGCTTTCATTGATCGATTTCATTATCAAGTTCCTTCATCAAGCTTTGGTAATCATAATCTACCACACCGCTTTGCTCGCCCTCGTTAAGCATCTGTCGCAACACTTCAAGCTTAGTTTCAGAATGCTCAAGCAATCTAAGTCCGGCTCGGATAACCTCACTGGCCGAACTAAATCGTCCGCTTTCTATTTGACAGGCAACAAAATCCTCAAAATGCTCTCCCAATGTGATGCTGGTATTTTTCGCCATTACTCACCTCATTCATACCAAAATATACCTGATTATGGTATAAACAAGCTAAATTAACAACTCATCAAAACTGCCGCTATAATGAGCAGCAACACCTGTAATTCCTTACAGAAGGATTGCCTCGAAAAACACAATGATGACGGATCAGCAAATTATTCAACAACCGGTCTCCATTTTGGATGGCATTGGCGTCCAATCCGTTAATCGCTTACAAAAACTGAATATCGTCAGCGTACTGGATCTACTGTTTCATTTGCCGATCCGCTATGAAGACCGCACCCGAGTCACCCCGATTGCTAACTTAAATATCGGCCAATCGGCGCTGATTTGCGGAACCATTGAACATAGCGAAGTGTTAATGCGCGGTAAGCGCAGCCTGATTTGTCAATTACGCGACGGCAACGGCGGTCAACTCAGCTTGCGCTTTTTTCATTTTTCAGCCGCTCAGCAATCGCAATTACAAGCCGGCGTATTACTGAGCTGTTTCGGCGCTATCAGACAGGGTTATGCAGGCCTGGAAATCATCCACCCGGAATATAAAATCCTCAGAAACGAAGAAGACATCGTTACCGAATCGTCGCTTACCCCCATCTATCCGTTAACGGATGGACTCAGGCAGTCGACGATACAAAAATCAGTCAAACAAGCTTTAACGCTTTGTTTGGAAAAAATACCGGAGTACTTACCCGCCTCCATTCGATCCCGCTTTCAGTTTCCGGATATCCAACAAACCTTACTCACCCTTCATGCGCCGCCCACTGAATTTTCAAGCGCCGATTTGCAACAAAGCATCGCGGTTAAACGCCTGGCTTTTGAAGAATTCATCGCCCATCATCTGAAAATGTTATTGGGCAAACAGCGCCATAAACAATGGCAAGCGCCGGTTTTTCCGGTGAATGAAAACTTAAAACAAGATTTTATCAATACCCTGCCCTTTCAATTAACAGCCGCGCAGCAGCGGGTAATTGCCGAAATTGCAAGCGATTGCGCCGAGCCGCATCCGATGTTAAGACTGGTGCAAGGCGATGTCGGCTCCGGCAAAACCATCGTCGCCGCCATTACCGCATTAGCCGCTTTATCCGCCAATTATCAAACCGCCATCATGGCGCCTACCGAATTATTAGCCGAACAACATTTTCGCAACTTTAGCCAATGGTTTGAGCCTTTTGATATTAATCTGGTCTTTTTAAGCGGCCAACAGAAAGGTAAAACCCGGCAAGCGATACTCGAAGCCATTGCCGACGGAAGCGCGGCGATTATTATCGGCACCCATGCGTTATTTCAGGAAAGCGTCCATTTTGCCAAACTGGGTCTGATCATTATTGATGAACAACACCGTTTCGGGGTACATCAACGCTTGGCCTTGCGTGAAAAATCCATTGACGCCAAACCGCATCAATTGGTAATGACCGCCACCCCGATACCCAGAACCCTGGCGATGTTACAATACTCGGATCTGGATATCTCCATCATTGATGAATTACCGCCCGGTCGAAAACCGATAACCACCTGCGCCATTTCCAATGAACGCCGTCAGCAAGTCGTCAACCGCATTAACCATTGGGTGCAATCAAAAAAACAAGCCTATTGGGTCTGCACCTTGATTGAAGAATCCGAAGCCTTACAATGCGAAGCTGCTGAAAAAACCGCTGAACTGCTGAAAGCCGCATTACCGGAAATCAACGTCGCATTGGTGCATGGGCGTATGAAAGCCGCTGAAAAAGATCAGATTATGCAAGCTTTTAAGAGCCATCAATATGATTTACTGGTCGCTACGACAGTGATAGAAGTCGGCGTTGATGTGCCTAATGCCGGCTTGATGATTATCGAAAACCCGGAGCGGCTCGGACTTTCCCAACTGCATCAACTGCGCGGTCGAGTCGGACGGGGCGAATTAGAAAGTTATTGTTTACTGCTTTATCAAGCGCCTTTATCCAATACCGCCGCGCATCGTTTAGGCATAATGCGCGACACCCAGGACGGCTTCCTCATCGCCGAAAAAGATCTGCAATTACGCGGCCCCGGTGAAATTATGGGTACCCGGCAAACCGGCCAGATCGGCTTTAAAATCGCCGATCTGGAACAACACGCCGATTTATTGGAGCAAGTGGAAATAGCCGCCCAACAAATTCTGCAAGAACAACCAGAATCCGCCGAATTAATTATCAGCCGTTGGTTGGGCGGCGTTCATCAATATGCCGAGGTATAACTAAGTGCATCAAAACAGTTTTCTATTTAACCGTTCGCCGGACTGGAAAGCGGATTTACCCAGCGTCAGACATTCGATACCCGCAGATGTCAAATCCTGGGTTTACGAAGCCGGGTCGCTCACCCAAAGACTGCGTTGTTATTACGGCAAACAATTTGCCGTCAAAATACTGTTTCATCAATGGCGACCGGCCTACGCCGGGGAATGCAAACTGCTACATATTCCCCATCAGCAATTCAACCTCAGCCGCGAAGTTTTGTTATACGCCAACGACGAACCGCTGATTCTAGCCAGAACCATATTGCCCAATAAAACCATTAAAATCGCCAAACGCAATCTATCGCACTTGGGCACAAGACCCTTAGGCGAAGTCATTTTTTCATATCCCAATCTGGAGCGCTTGCAACTGGAAGTCGCCAACATTTCCAGCGAGCGCTGGAGTTCTTCATTACAAACAAAGATCCCATTGCCTGATTCAGTTTGGGGACGACGAACCGTCTACGCCATCCAAAAACAACCATTATTGGTCAGTGAATTCTTTTTACCGGGCGCTTTGAAAATTTGATGATAAAATAGCCCTTTATTTCATCCTCAGTCCTAAACACAAAGTCTGTGAAAGAATCAAAAACGGAAACGTAGTAACTATTTTTTGTAACAATATGACAACACAAGCAAGTAAAGATCTGGAAACCTTTGAAAACCCCAACCCCGGGCGCGATTACACAATCAGTATCGATATTCCCGAATTCACCTGTTTATGTCCGAAAACCGGCCAACCGGATTTCGCCACTATCACTATTGAATATGTGGCCGATAAACTCTGTGTGGAATTAAAATCGCTCAAACTCTATATGTGGTCCTTCCGTGAAGAAGGCGCTTTTCATGAAGCCGTCACTAATCAAATGCTGGACGATCTGGTTAACGCCATCCAGCCCAACTTTATGCGCATCCGCGCAGAATTTAATGTTCGCGGCGGCATCTACACCACCGTTATCGCCGAGCACCGCAACCCCGATTGGCAAGCGCCGGAATTAGTTAACTTGCCGTACCAGCCATCATGACCTTTAAAGAAGCTTTAACCACCCTGCCCCAATACCTATTGCCGCATCATGCGCTTTCGGTGCTGGCCTCGAAATTCACCCATTCGACCCATAAAGCCTGGAAAAACCTGTTCATTAAAACCATTATTAAAATCTATGGGGTGAACATGGCGGAATCCAAAATCAGCGATATTGAAGCCTTCAGCAGTTTTAACGATTTCTTCACCCGCGAACTCAAAGAAGGGGTGCATAAAATCAGCCCGCAACCCGGCTCCATTGCCTGCCCTGCCGACGGCGCAGTCAGCCAGGCAGGCCCTATCGAAGCGGGCGATATTTTTCAGGCTAAAGGCAAATCATTTACCGCAACAGAGCTGTTGGGCGGCGATGCGGAACGCGCCAAACCCTTTGAAAACGGCCGCTTCACCACCATTTATCTATCGCCAAAAGACTATCATCGGCTACACATGCCGTTAACCGGTACGCTCACAGAAATGGCGCATATTCCCGGCCGCTTATTCAGCGTCAATAACGCCACCACCCGCTCGGTGCCGGGTTTATTTGCCCGCAACGAACGCGTCGCCTGTATTTTCGACACCGAAGCCGGCCCAATGGCGCTGGTTCTGGTCGGCGCAATTTTCGTCTCCAGTGTTGAAACCGTCTGGCATGGCGTCGTCACCCCGCCGACCATTAAATCGGTGCGTCATTGGCAATATCAAGACCAATCCATCACTTTAGAAAAAGGCATGGAAATGGGACGTTTTAATATGGGCTCCACAATTATCGTTTTATTTGCCGACGACAAAGTGAAGTGGGATGAAACATTGCAAGCGGACAAAGTCGTTCGTTTAGGCGAGAAGATTGGAGATTTGTTGTAATAAGGACTGAGGTAAGCCTTTGGTCTTACCTAGTACAGCAAACTCAAAGTAATCAATAAAATAATAAAGTTATTACTTCATTAAAAACAAACTATTACAGCGTTTCTTTTTGTTATGAACTTAAGAGTTGCTGTACTAGTCGGTATTTCCTACCTCTCCCAATCATTCCTGACAGAGGCGCACCGCGGGTTCCAGACAGATGGACATTTGGCTGATTTATGTTATAAAAACCTTATTATTGCCCTTAAGCGCCTTTTTGCTCTTCGTTTTTTTTCTCTATCTAAAATTTTTCCGGCATAAAATTAAACAGGCCAGCGCTTTGCTATTCTCCATCATCATCCTGTATTTAATCAGCACGCCAATTGTTGCTTATTACCTGGCTAAACAGGTAAGCCCATACTCAACGCCGGATACTCAGCAAATTTCAGCTGCTCAAGCCCTGGTCGTTATCGGCGGTGGGCTGGTTAATCATGCGCCTGAATATGGCGCAGGCAGTTCAGTCAACTCAAGAACACTGACCCGACTGCGATACACGGCAAAACTCGCTAAACAAACCCGATTGCCCATCTTGGTAAGCGGAGGCATCGTATTAAGCAAACAGCCTCAATCGGAAGCCGAATTAATGGCTGATATTTTGGAAAAAGAATTTTCCGTACCGGTGAAATGGCAAGAAACAAATAGCCGCAACACCGCCGAAAATGCCAGAAATAGTTACCGGATTCTCTCTCAAGCAGGCATTAAACACATTGTGTTAGTCACCCACGCCATCCATATGTCACGGGCCACACGACAATTTCAACAAGCTGGTTTTACGGTCATACCGGCGCCGACGGCTTTTTTATCAAAACCCGAAATGGGCATATTAACGTTTTTACCATCCGTCTTTGCGCTAGAAACCACAACCTTAGCGTTTCATGAATACTTAGGTTCTTTATGGTATCAGCTTCGATATTGAAATTGTCTCTAATAAGGATTAGTGTCGGACTGAAGTCCGACCTACTCACAATGAGTCGTAGCTCAGACTTTAGTCTGACCTTTGCGTCTTAAAAACTTTGATTTCATCCGCCAGTTGGGTGGTCAGTTCATTCACGCATTGATTCATTGCAAACACCATTCCCGGATAATCATTTGATGCCGCCTGTCGTTTACATTGAAAACTTTGCGCTACCTCCCCGCTTCCATTCTGTGAGTATAATCGCCAAAAAACATTGACCTTAACCTGCCCTTCCCGATTCATATAACTATCCGTGATTTTCAAGTTTAAATAATAGATAGCGACATTATCACCTAAGCCGGTCGAAGTAGTAGCCACCGGAAACGGCAATAACTGATGCAAATTTAATTGAACAATGCGCTGTATATTATCTTCCAGCGCTTCCGCCCAGCGGTTGGTTTCACTAAAATGATACTGATTTTCCGCCACGGCGGTGACGATTTGTGGTCGATTCAAATATTCGGCTAATTTTACCGATTCTATAATGATGGTTACCGGACTTCGCGTCGGCATTATTGTATTTTTATCAAATGAACCGGGTTCTAATAAGTAGAACCGGGACGGCGGCGATGAGGGTGCACAGGCTGAAATAAACAAAGCAATCAAACAAACACCGCTAATGCGTAATAACAACATCGCTTCTTTCCTTATCATCACTTCTTTC
>SPJK01061815.1_pt1 | contig 12362 bp, 16 predicted proteins | sample 3741771 | NCBI WGS metagenome assembly SPJK01 (sample SAMN10925997, study PRJNA522277) | cold seep metagenome | isolation source: Elba SIP-enriched marine methane seep metagenome, extraction at timepoint T2 | place: Italy: coast of Elba, Mediterranean Sea | reverse complement strand
ACTTGGGTCAATAGTAAAGTAAGAACCAATATTATCTGATGACGCATACCGTTCGAGTTTACCTTCAGGAGAATCAGGGACTATATAAGATAATACACCTCCTGTCAAATCATCTCATTTTTGGCTAGCAAGTCACGTAGCAGACCTAATCCTCCTCCTTCGGATAAAACACCTCAAATCCCCGATAAACAGCGCGGTGCAAGATCGTCGCATGATCTTCCGTAAGAATGGGCTCGTAAGTCAGCTCGAAGCTGTGCTTCTCCGATTCTCCCAGCGCTTTCACCAGCATATCGGCTACTTCGTGCATCACCGGATGCTCCTCACCGAGAGAGACAAATACACGCTTTGATACAGCGGGAAGCGCATCTAAATGTGTAGCAGCTTCATTGATCATAGACTGCTGGTCCCACCAGAGGGAGGGGCTAACGATGATGTAATCGTCAAACAGTTCTGGATGCTTAAACAGTATTTCGGTGGCTAACAAACCGCCTAGGGATTGCCCAATGATCGTCGTATGCCCATTGGTTGGGTAGTGTTCATTGACAAAGGGTTGCAATTCGCCGCCGATGAACTGCATAAAGGCCTCCGATCCACCAGATTGAGGCAGGTTTTTCAAATCTTCCGGGTCTTCGGAGGGGTGCGTAAAATCTCGATAGCGATCCACATTGGCGATGCCTACTACGATCGATCGAGGTAAGAGGTTATACATGTTCAAAAACTGCACCAGGCCAACCGTATGCAGGAAGTCTTCATTAGCTGAACCATCTAACAAATAGATTACTGGATAAGTATGGCTGGAATCCGGATGAAAACCATCCGGCAGGTAAACATTGAGGACACGTTCCTCTTCCAAAGCGGCGGAAGCAATACGGTCTACATTGGCTACCGCTAAGGTTTCCCTGTCAGACGGAGAACTATCTTGCGCTAAAGTGGGAGAAACTGAAAGCAACAGGGCAATCAGGTAACAGATTGGGTGTTTCATTGAATTAGTGATTTTCAGTTCATCAAAGTACAGAAAATGCCGGAAACCTAGTGCCAATCTGGCCTTCAAAACCAAGAGCTCCACTATTGTCTTGTCGGCGATCATTCTTTTTCCTATTTTCCTGCATCTTGCCGCTTTGCGGTGAACACACACAAATGAAATATGGCTAGTCTTTTTGTCGGCTTGTTGGGAATCTACAGCGCTTTAGGCCTGCTATTTGGTCTTTGGTTTGTCTTTGCCGGTGCCGGCCGATTGGATAAAGGTGCTCAGTCAAGTAAGTGGTATGTCCGTTTGCTTTGGTTACCTGGTGCCATCGCGCTTTGGGTCGTATTACTTCCCAAATTTCTTCGTGATAGATAATTCAACCTATGCATCCTTTTCAACGTCGGCGTCATCGAACGCTGTGGACTCTTTTGATTGTTCTGCTACCCGTCCTCTGGTTAGCAGCGGTCGCAGTTACTCCGGAGCGAGGAGACTCCTTGGCAGAATCTGGCGAACTAGCCGTCACTGCTGGTTTGCAACAGTCTGCGGATGGTGTCACAAGCTTGTTACTTAGGCTGGACGAGCCACTTCGTGCACCCAGCATCCTTGTTTACCAGGGCGGATCCCCAGCTACCAGGGGAAACCAGGCCACGCTACTTGGTCACATCACCAGCCGGGGTGAGTACCAGTTTCCACTCCTGAGCCCAGTAACCTTCCCCTTAACGATAGTGGGCTACGACCCTATTCATCAAAACGATGTCATGTCGATTAACCTGACGCAATAATGAGCGAATCCTACCTTCCCGTATTATGGAACCGCCAGAAGAAGCGCTACGACCTCGTCATGGGCGGCTTGATGCTTTTATATCTGGTGACCTACTTCGGTTTGCAGTTAACCTTCCACCCCGATATTACTCCGGAGACTTTGATCATTCGGGCAACTGGGACTTTGGCCTTTCTGATGCTACACCTTATCCTGGTCATCGGCCCCTTGTGCCGGCTCAATCCGCTTTTTCTGCCGCTCTTGTACAATCGTCGCCATTTAGGTGTGACGATGTTTCTCATTGCCTTGATCCACGGTGTCTTCAACATCTTGCAATTCCATAGCCTGGGTGACACCTCCCCTATCCTATCGATTTTTACAGCCAATGAGCAATATGCCAGCATCGGGAATTTCCCTTTCCAGACACTCGGGTTCTTTGCCCTGTTGATCTTATTCATAATGGCCGCGACCAGTCACGACTTCTGGTTGAAGAATTTGAGTCCTCGCGTTTGGAAAAACATGCACATGATGGTCTACATGGCCTATGTGCTGATCTTCGCACATGTGATGCTGGGTTCGGCTCAATTGGATAGCAGTTTGCTGACGACGGGGCTCGTTGGTTTTGGAGGAATTGTGGTTGCCAGCATGCATTTATTGGCTGCTCGCAAAGTCAAACAAGATCAATTGACTGCCACTGCTGGCGAGGAGAAGTTTTATGAAGTTTGCCCCGTGGAAGAAATCGCGGATGATCGAGCGAAAACAATCCTGATCGGTGATGAGAACATTGCCATTTACAAGTACGACGGGCGCTTGTCTGCCATCAACAATGTATGCAAGCATCAAGGAGGCCCGCTGGGCGAAGGCAAGATCGTTGATGGCTGCATTACCTGCCCCTGGCACGGTTACCAGTACTTGCCACACAATGGACAGTCACCGCCTCCTTTCACGGAAAAGGTGAGCACCTACGATCTGAAAATCGAGAATGGAATCGTTTACGTCAATCCCACTCCTTATCCGGAAGGTACCGAACGTCCGCCGGTAGAAATCAAAAACGACTAGGCCATGGCACAAGAAGATCCCTTTTATATCGGCTGGCAGGAAAAGGCACCGGCAGCCTACGCCAGTAAAACCAGGCAGTACGTTTGGCTGGCTTTACTGGCCGTCTTGATCAGCGCGGGAGCATGGGTATTTGGGCAGCAGCCTTTCAATGGCGGATGGTTTGAGTTTGGAACTATTACAGAGATCGAAGGCACACTGGTCTCAACACCTGTTCCCATGCTTCGTGTCGATAGAGGCCGTGATGCCAGAGGACAGCAAATCATCCAAGAAATTCTATTGGTTGGTTTCGGCAAATTCAGCGCACTGCCAACTTTTGCCGCTATGGAAGAAGAAGCAGGACACAGTCTGGTTGGCACCACTGTCAAACTTCGTGGCACCTTAACCTACTACGATGGCAAAACCGTAATGGAGCTAACAGAAGGCGCAGAAGCATATATCAGTCGAGGCAATGAATCCCTCGCTATTGGCAATGGCCCCGTAGAAAAGAGTGGCATTTGCATTCGCGGGGAAATTGTTGACCCGAAATGTTTCTTTGGTGTCATGAAACCAGGCGAAGGCAAACCGCATAAATCTTGCGCGGCCAGATGCCTTTCAGGAGGAATTCCGGCGATCTTTAAGGCGCGTTCCGATTCCGGTATGCCTCGCTATTTTTTGCTCACCGATGAGGGTGGAAATTCGATCAACGAAGACCTGATCCCCTACGTAGCCGATTTCCTACAAGTGACGGGGCAGACCTATCGCATGTATGAATGGGAGATTCTGCAAATCGCCTCTACTGCTGACCTTTGCCCAATTGGACCTAAATGGCTATTGGCAGATATGCCACTTTGCAGCGACAATTAAGCAGCTCTGGAAAATTAATAATATGGATAGCTGGTACCTGCCGATCACATTGCTGCCCAGCATAGGCTTCTTCATTATGGCTACCACCAATGTATCGAATGCACTGAGCGGTGAGATCAGCCGATTGATCGAATTGGATCATGCCCGCGACAGCAAAATCGTGCAAAGGAAGATTAATCAGTTAAGTCTACTGAGTATAGCCTTGGTGCTGCTCTATGTCAGTGCCATTTTCATGGCCGTATCGGGCCTTATCGCTGGAATCGGTTTCAACTACATGCTACACACCGAAGTGATCACCAGCATCCTGGTCTGCATTGGTATTGGGGCTACCACCTTAGCTCTGGTTCTACTCAGTGTTTATGCCACTCGCGCTGTTCGAATTAAGCGGGATCAGTTTTTGCACAAGTAGAATTCTAGCTACTAGATGCGTTTCGCAAGGGTCAGCCCGCCTAAGGCGATTGTTCCTTGCCCGATGGGCTCTCCATTTGTAATCACGTTGATCTCCACCCCGTACCCCAGTGTCGGCGTGATTTCCCATCCGCCGCCTAATACCCAAGCGTAACCTGCCAGAAAGGTGGGTTGAACGACCGTAATATTACTTGTTCCGCTGCTTCCATGAGGGCTATTGATGTCATTTTGCCAGTCCAAGGTGTTCCACCACAGATCGCAGCGTGCACCGAGGAAGAAGCCATCGATACTTGGACGGAAATAGTGCTGATACCCCAGCGAAAAGCCAAACCCCTCACCTATTTCTTCATCTTGCTCACCGAAATCCTGATGATCAATGATGTTCGCTCCGATGCGCAAATGACCCATTCCCTGGTCAGCCAGCTGCCAATCGATACGGACCCCAGGAATAAAACCAGTTGGATACACCTGCGCTTCCAGACCGACCGAAAATGGGCGAAGTCCTTGCCCTGACAAACTCAACACCACAAAGAAAAACACCAAAAACAGCGATTGCTTTTTCATGCACACAACTTTTGCTGCTAAGATCAATTTTATTTACGAGGCCACCTAAATAACGCCTGCACTGCTGACCTATGAAAATCAAAAAACGCTACCTCTGGCCACCACTGATCCTATTTGGTATTTGGGGGATATTACAGCTCATGACGTCATTTCTCAAGCGCACACCTAATGAAGAGATCAGGCGCTCGTTAAATGCGAAAGGAATTGATGTTCGATTTCCAGTAATTAAAAGTGGCGACTACAACTTAAGCTTGATCGAAGCGGGGGCAAGCCCATCAAACCCTTTGGTCATACTATTGCATGGTTCACCGGGAAGTGCCGACAACTACCTGGATTATCTCGGCGACACCTCCTTGTTGTCCCGGGTACATCTCCTCGCAATCGATCGCGCAGGTTTCGGCTATACTACGCCTGTAAAGGGAGAACCAAGCCTCACCGAACAAGCCCGGCATATTCGAGATGTATTGGCACAATACGGAGATCGGCCAGCAATCCTCCTAGGTCACTCGATGGGCGGCCCTGTTGCCAGTCGGTTTGGCATCGATTATCCTGAACTAACAGCCGGGTTGATCCTGGTTGCACCCTCTGTTGACCCAGCATTAGAGCCATCCACCTGGTGGCGAAAAATCATTCATTCTCCCCTCCTTAGTTGGATTCTCCCCAAGCTGATGCGGGTCAGTAATGAGGAATTATTGCCCTTACGGCAAGAACTGACCACCATGGAGTCGTTGTGGCCAAACATCACCTGCCCAGTCACCGTTATACAAGGAACCGAAGACAATCTCGTACCCGCCGGCAATGCCGGATTTATTCGGGAACATGCGATCAATAGCACCAGGCTTCAAATTGACATGCTGGAAGGGAAAGATCATTTCATTCTTTGGAGTGAAGAAATGAAAGTAAAAGAAGCGCTTTACGATATGCTGGACCACATACGATAGGCCTGGAGGAATGAAAAGAGCAAAAACATGGCTCCGACAAACTTTTGTGAGTACCACAAGAGTTCCTTGACCCGCTTGATGACAAATCCGGCAGCATAGGCATAGGCTAGTAATACACCGAAGGTTCCCAAGGATACACCCAGCGAAAAGGTCAACAAATGCTCCAGGCTATTGTCCATCCAGCCTTCTGCGATAAGCAAACCACTGTAGAAGATCCAAAAAGGAAACACTAACACATTCAGCGCACTAATACCCATGCCCTTAGCAAATCCGATCGCTTTGCCAGTACGGCTGGAATCTGTGGAGATTTCTCGAACGGGAGCCCAGAAGAAATAGCCAGCTAAACCAACAAATACAACTAGTGCAATAGTATCAAGGATATTACTAAGCCATCCTCCCTGCACAAACCAACCAGCAAAGACTACAGCTACAATTACCTGAAATATTTCCACAAAAGCCGCTCCTGCTGCCATCCAGATGGCTCTCGACAGCCCGTACTTCAGTCGGGTCTGCACAACGGTCAAACTGATCATGCCTGGTGGAAGTGAACCAAGAAAGCTCAAGCCGATGGCTATCGCAAACAGCGTGATCATGGCATTGCACGTTTTATGGCTGCACGCCGCAGGCGTTGTACATATTGTCGGCGATCACGCAGCATTTCAGCAGTGGTCATCGGCTGCACTCCTGCGGCCCGTTGCTGACGCGCTAAACGATAAATAATCCGCCAGTGCGCAAATAGATCCGGGTAGATCTGCCGAAATGGATAGGCCGGGTCGTAGACGTGCGCGGGATCCGAGCCGACACCATTGATCTCTAAAATAGAAAAGCCTTTACCCTCTCGCAATTCTTCCCATGACCGGCATTTCATATCGAAGCGGCAGTATTGAATACCTTGCAGCGGGGCACTAATGCGGTCAAATACGGCCGTTAATTCACCATCAATATGGTCATTACCGTTCCAAAAGGTCGTGCCGCGAGAGTGATTGCCGATAGGTTCCAGCAAGTACTTCTCTCCCATTGGGAGTACCCGCTGCAATTCGGCTCCCAACTTCGCCCGCAAACGGTCTAACTGGAAGCGAGATCGAGGGTCTGTGGCCATCAACTCCTCAATTGTCGACTGTCCATCTCCTTCGACCTCTAAGTAGGACTTCACACAAACTGAGGTGATCGTCCCTTCCTTTTGCCCTATTTCCCGGTAGTGTAAGACCGCTATCTCCAGCGGATAGTCGATGTATTCCTGGATAAGGAAATCGGATTGATGACGCAGATGCTCCCGTAATTCTTCTTTCGAATCGACCCGTTGAACCAAGAAGCCACGTTCGCCCACATCTGGCTTAACGATCAGTGGGAAACTTAGCTGATGCTCTTGCACCGCCAATAGAACGGTTTCAAAGGCTTGGCCTTCCGGTACAAAGACCGTGGTAGGTTTCCAATCTTCTGGCACCTGATTAAGGATCCCAATCTTCGATTCACCAAACAAGCCCCCCGTTTCAATGGCGGGGTTGACAGCTGTGAAGAACCACAGGTTGCGAGCACGAAGACCTAACAGTATCCAATAAACTAACAATGGCGCGTTGGCCACTCCCATGGGCCAATACTCCCAATGACGCCATTTGATCCAAAGATCGGATTGCCGGATGCGCCGCCACCACCCTCCGATGGAGGGTTGTTGTTCTTGTCGGTCCATCACGGTAAATTATTTCTGCGGAACGGTTTGTCGGTAACGAATGGTGGATGCTGCTACTCCAAAATGCTCAGAAAGCTGCAGGTCTGGTGCGCAGATGCGCAAGCCGATTCGAATGATCGCAAAATGATGAATGGTGTGTTCAATATTGTAGAGCACCTCCCGATGAAGGCTACTATTGGTGACCACTGGTTCGGCCCCTTCATAAGTAGTTTGTAGACAACAGGCCTGATCGGGCAGATCGTGCAAGGCTTCCTGAATCGCCTCAATCTTTGCCTGCGCAATGGCTGGTTGGGTTTCAATCAACAGATCGCGTTGGCGGCTATCATAATCGATAGCGCTGCCGGCCTTACATTGGGCAAGCAAGCAGCCAAAAAACTCAATAAAGTGGCGGGTATGTTGACCTATTGAAGCATCGCCGAGGACTTCTAAGGGGCGAGCATATGCTTCTTCTGTCAGGTATTCTAGGTATTCTTTGGCCCCTTCCAATACACGGGCCGCCGACTCAGTCACAGGGATACTATTCATTACATACTTCGGTTTCCAGCTCCAAATATGCAGCAAAGATGCTCAAAAAAGTGTCCTGAAACGGCAAAATTGGGATTCCTTCGACCAGATGCATTACATAGCCGATAGAAAATGCTTGATCAATTCCCAGTGCGAGATGGCAATGCCTATACCGTTTTGAACATACCGGGCCCCGTGCTCTTGCGTTCCCGATAGCCAAAGTGATGGTAGAACGAAGCCACGCCCTCTGCGGCCATTAAGCCAATGAAAGCATTCTCCGGAGCATGCCTGGCGAGCCAATCTTCTAACTCTCGCATGATGCTTGCTCCGATGCCCCGGCCTTTCCATTCCGGCAATACAATCACATCCTGGATGTAGAAGTAAATAGCGCCATCACCAACGATCCGCCCCATGCCTACCACTTGCCCTTCAGTAGAGGCAACAACCGCAAAAAGCGACTGTCTCAAACCGGCAGCGACCATCTGATCCGCCAACATGGCCCAGCCAGTAGACGCACGTAGTTCTTGATACTCCTCGACACTTGTCTGGCGGGCTTCTACACGAATGTCACTCATGCTCCTCATTTATCTGATCAAACTAATACTCCCCGTCTCCAGCTGCACTTCTTCCTCATATTGAAATCGGTACTGCAACTGATAGGCAAATACCCCTTGCGGTGGTACTTCGCCTTTTACTTTTCCATCCCAGCCTGTGGTAGCGTTGGTAGACTCATACACCAAGGCACCCCAACGATCGTAGATCTTCAATTCAAAGTCCAGGATTTCGCAAGGGGAAACCGGTTGGAACGTATCATTGACGCCATCCTGATTGGGCGAAAAGATATTGGGTATATACACTTTACAGCCGCAATTGAAAGGGACTTCCTCAATCCGAATACTGTCTCGCACCACGCAAGAGCGTAAGCGGCCTTCCACCCAGTACAAACCCGGCTCTCCCACAATCAGATGGTCAGCTGTACTTTGATCACTCCAAAGCAAACTCTCAAAAGGTTCTTCCACTTGCAGCATGAACCCTTCTGCTACGCAGAGCGTGGTATCATTTCCCAGATCGATAATGGGGCAGTTCAGAGAGAAGTCGTCCACAAACACCCAGGTCTCCTCCACCGAGCTAATGCGCACACTAATGAAACTGTCGTCAGCATCCGGCTCAAAGGGAACATCAAAATACCGCCATCCCTGCGTCAGATCAGTCGCAGAGAAAAGTAGCTCACCGAAAGCTTCGGGATCGTTGGTCAATCCAATATCTACGCGGCTGCTTCCATTGTTCACACCTTCTCCTAATCGCGCTGCAAAGCGCAGGCGATACAAGGTATTGACAGAAAAGGGAGCACTCAATTCAAAGCTCAGCGCATCGGAGAATTGGTTATTGTATAGAGCTGCCAGAAAGTCGCCCTCAGCGGGTTCGCCAAAAAAGCAGGTATCGCGTGCCAGGAGGTCAATTTCACTCTGCTCACCAAAAGCCGTAATATTAGGAACAGCATTATTGAAAACGTCATTTTGCAGATTGACACCGCATTCCAAGGAGGAATTCTCGAAGCTACCATTCAGGATTTGTTGAGCCGCTAAAGGGTGTTGCAGACTACCAGCCAGCAAGCTCAATAGCGTGGCACAAGCAAGAGAAATATAGGTTTTCATTCAAATCGGGTGTTTTCTTCAAGTAATTCGACTGCCGTCCTGCTGATAGACTAACAATTGGTAGGGGCTGACGGATTGATGGCCACTGGCTGCATCTTCAAAATGGTAACTAAAACCTTCCTGGTGAACCTGCTTTACGCCTTCCTCTTCGGCAATGCCTCTTAAGTACGACACTTTCTGTCCGGTATTTCGAATACAAATTACAATCAGGGCTTCATCGCTGCATTCGGAGAATAAACGACGTACCAATGCGGTCTCCTTGCTACGATCCTTCTTCGCAAAATGGAAGAGGCTATCGCATAGAATGATGTCGTATGCTTCAATGTGGTCAAAAGTGTATAAGTCCGCTACAATTGCTCGTACGACCAAGCCTTCTTTCTTGGCTTGTGCTTCCATTTGCCGCAAGCCCACCTCTGAGGTATCCACTCCGGTAACCGTGTACCCTAACCGAGCCAGGAAGAGCGCATCTCTTCCCTGCCCACAGCCGAGATCCAACACCGTCCCTTTTTGAGGAAGCTGTTCAAAGAACGTGATCAGCTCGGGATAGGGATCGCCGAAGAGATTAGCCGTCTGATAGTACTTGTCGTAGCTCGTACTCATGCGACAAAATTATGGGCATCTTTCCTTTACTCCTAAGATCTGACAGAAAAGCTTAGTCGTGATAAAACTCGTACCTTGCTCAAGGTGGAAGCTCTACCTGGCCACACCCTACCTTATTACCTGACTGTTAATGCTTTAGAAATGAAATTCAACCCGTTCATTCTTCTCTTCGTTTTGCTATTATCCTGTCAAAGTGAAGAACAAGCCACTGCATCTTCTGTCGAAACGCCTGCTGCAAACAGCTCGGCTATTGACTTGGCCGATTATGTCGGCGGTGACTACCTTATCGATGATCAGCATTCGTACCTCGGCTTCAAGATCAAGTATTTTGGGTTTAGCCCGGTTCGCGGCCGCTTCGATGAATTTGATGGCACGCTCTTCTATGATCCGGATCATTTGGATCAATTATCAGTGAGCATATTTGTGGATGCGACTAGCATCAATACCGGTAACGAGCGCCGTGACAGCGATCTCCAAAAAGAGGGTTCGTGGTTTCACGCTGCTCGTTTTCCGGTGCTTTCTTTTGTGAGTAAGGAGGTACTACCACAGGAGGATGGCGATTTCGCCCTGATCGGTGACCTGACGATTAAGGGCGTCACCTTGCCAGACACCTTCCACTTCGATGCCCCTACTCCACTGAGTAAAGATTGGGCGGCCAATGATCAGGTGGATTTCTCTGGACGAACAACCATTAATCGACAAGACTTTGGCGTGTTTGGTGGCGACTTCTGGAGTTCAGTCATGGAAAATGGCCTGACGCAGCTGTCTGACGAGGTAGAAATCGAGTTGGACATGCACTGCCGACGCCCCGATTACCCGGCGCGTTATAAAGATACTGACTCGCTCGACATTGGTCGCGCGATACTGGATCAGATCAGAGCGGAAGGATTGGAAGCAGGCTTAGTTGCTATTGATAGTATCTACCAAGCAGATCAATTGTCAGCAGGCAAATTATCTACGATTGGGTATACGCTCAATGCCTGGGGGCAGCATGAAGAAGCGCGCAGTATTTTTGAGAAACGACGGGCGTTGTTTCCCGATCTGCGTTCGACCTGGAACCAATTGGGGATAACGGCACTCCTCCTAAACGATCAGGCAAGCGCTCAGCAGCTCTTTGAGCAAGCCTGGGCAGCTGATTCTACCGATTCTCGAGCACATGCCTATCTGCAGTTATTGCAGGCGGACAAATAGTTCACATTGATCTTCGGATAGAAGTCGGGGATCCATTTTAGCTCTCCTTTTGCTGATCGTGATAAACTTTCACAAAGGAGGCGCCTAAGAATATTATCTGTGAGGTGTAGTAGATCCACAACATCAGCAACGCTAATACACTAGCGGACCCAAAAGTCGTCCCGACATGGCTATGCCCAATGTACAGGCCAATGCCTACTTTGCCAAGCATGAAAAGCAGGGCAGTAAACGACCCACCGACCAACACGGTCGACCAAGGAAAATCGGCATCTCCCAAAAACCTAAACAACAAGGCAAAAAAGACGGCCAGCAATAGAAAGGACACCAGATGTTCCAGTCCGACCAGATGGGAGGAAGCTGCTGGCAAGGAAGCCGCATGATGGCTTAGAAACCCATGTATTGAGGTGCTAAGCAAGAGGATAAAGAATAGCGTGATCAAAATAGAGAATGCCGAAATGTGCTTGCTAAGATAAATCAGGATGCTACTTTTTGCCGGCGGTTCAATTTCCCATATGGCATTTAAAGAACTGTGCAACTGAGTAAACATTGCCGAAGCACTTAAGGCCAAGGTCAGAAAACCGATGATCGCCGTCAACCAGCCATTGTGGTTCGTATGTTGGCTCTTGATGGCTTCTTGAAGTTGGGTAGCCCCATCTGCTCCTAGCACCGGCTGCAATTGCGAAAAAATCTCCCCGGATACCGCTTGCTGTCCAAACAGTAATCCCAGCACCGAAATGACGATCATAATCATCGGCAAGAGAGAAAAGACAGCATAGTAGGCCAAGGCTGCCCCTTTTTCAGTGGTATTGCTGTTGGCAAAGTGCTGGAACAAGGCTTTAAAAAATGGAACCATAATGACCGGAGCCAATTGAACTAAACGAGAGAATTGATTCGGTACAGCAATCAGAAGTACTGATGACTGAGCGGCAATTTACTACAATTCACTATTATTGACCTTCAAAACATCCACTGTCTGGCGCCGCTTGTCTTTACCAATGATACAGCACAACCTGAAGGATGAAGATCATCAAGGACGAGTCATATTCAAGGGTCTAAATCGTTTAGCTTTGATTAGCATTGAACGCACTACCTACCGACACCTGCACTTCCAGCAACTCGTTGCACAACTGGATGCGGAGATTGCCGAACGAGATGGAGCAGATCATGCCTTCTACGCGCAGTT
>SPJK01067432.1_pt1 | contig 12365 bp, 11 predicted proteins | sample 3741771 | NCBI WGS metagenome assembly SPJK01 (sample SAMN10925997, study PRJNA522277) | cold seep metagenome | isolation source: Elba SIP-enriched marine methane seep metagenome, extraction at timepoint T2 | place: Italy: coast of Elba, Mediterranean Sea | reverse complement strand
TTCGTGCTGATAGGTTCCTGCGGTTACCCCTTTGCACTCAGTTTCGATCATCTCGCCGCTTCTATCCCAAGCGGTGAGCTTAATGTGGGCCCAGCGTTTGACCATTCCTCTTAGGTTGGGCACCGAGAGGCAGCCTTCATAGTTGTCGAATTGTTCCTTGGAGAGGGGCTGGATCACCGGATTGACCAAGATGGTGAGGGGAATCTTGGGCTTATAGGGGTAGCGGGGATTATTGCCGACTTCCATAGCGCAAATCTGCAGAGGCTCGTAGATCTGCGGCGCTGCTAAGCCGGCGCCATTTGCGTCCCGCATGGTTTCGATGAGGTCGTCGATGAAGCTTTGCATCTCTTTCGAGAGCAGCTCTTCTTTGGTCACCGGGCGAGCGGGTTTGCGAAGAATGGGGTGACCTATCTGGGCGATTTTCCGAAGCACCATCTTCTCTGTCTAAAGCCTTGGCAATCAACCGCAAAGGGGGAATGGATGTCGGCGTGAAGATCGCCACCTGGAACGTCAACTCCTTGCGGGCGCGGAAAGATCTGGTCTTCGACTGGATCGAGCAGCACGAGCCCGACGTCATCTGTTTGCAAGAAACCAAGGTTACCGACCAAGAGTTTCCCGAAGACGAATTCGGCGACCTCGACTACGACGTGGTCTACTTCGGTCAGCCTTCCTACAACGGCGTAGCCATCGCCGCCCGGGATGAGATCGAAGATGTGGTCAAAGGCTTTCCCGGCGCCGGTCCCGACGACGAAAAACGCCTCATCGCCGCCACCATCGCCGGCATCCGCATCATCGACATCTATCTGCCCAACGGACACGCCCTCGATTCCGACAAATATACTTTCAAGCTCGGCTGGGTAGATCAACTACAAGAGTGCCTGCAAAACGGCCCCGGCCCGGACACCGAACTCTTACTTTGCGGCGACTTCAATATCGTGCCTCGCGCCGAAGACTGCTGGCGCGGAAAAGAAGCTGACGGCAGTCTCTTCTGTAGTGAACCCGAACGTAGCCGCTATCAAAAACTATTGGATTGGGGCCTTCACGATAGTTTGATGAAGTTTAACGATGCCGCCGAACAGTTTACTTGGTGGGATTACCGCGGCGGTAGTTTCGAAAAGGATCACGGCCTGCGCATCGACCACATTCTGCTCACCAAAAGTTTGTTAGCCCGAGCCGAAAGCGTAACTATCCATCGCGAAGCTCGAGCTTTGGAAGGCCGCAGCGACCACGTTCCTGTGGTTGTTGAATTGGCCGACTGATCGGCCTAAGGAGAAAATATGCCCTACTTGGTACTCGTTCGCCACGGACAATCACTTTGGAATAGTCAAAACCGCTTCACCGGCTGGGTTGACGTACCCCTGACTGAAAAAGGTCGTGCAGAAGCCGCCAAAGCCGGTGAGGACCTCAAGAGCCTCGGCGTGAACTTCGACGTGGCTTACACCTCAGTTTTGGTCCGTGCCCAAGACACCCTCTCCCTAATCTTGGAAAACCTGGGCCAACAGGTCCCCACCATCCGCGATCAGGCCCTCAATGAGCGCCACTACGGTGATTTGGCGGGTCTCAACAAGGCCGAAACCGCTGAGAAGCACGGCAAAGAGCAGGTTCATATCTGGCGCCGCAGCTTCGACGTTGCTCCCCCTAACGGCGAGTCCCTCAAACTCACTGCAGAACGGACCCTGCCCTTCTTTGAGCGGGCCATCATGGGCGACATCCGCATGGGTAACAACGTTCTCGTTGTGGCCCACGGCAACTCAAACCGCTCGATTGTCATGGCTTTGGACAACCTCACCGAAGAACAAGTGCCCGGCCTCGAATTGGCCACCGGTGTGCCCCGCATCTATCGCTTCGACGACCCCAAGGGCGAGCCTGTCCTCGTCGAAGACAAATAAGTTCTACAGAAGCCCCTCACAACGCAAGCCTTCCCTGGATAGTTTTAAACTATCTAGGGATAGTTGCATCTGAATAAGGAAGAATAGAGGAAGGGAAAGAAAAGGTGGCGAGCAGAACGCCCGCCACCTGAGGGATGATTAGTCTTGGATGCTCTTGATGTTCAGGTCGAACTCAGAGCGCTGACCGTAGCCATAGACGCGAACGAAGACCTTGTCTCCAGCCTTCACATCCAAGGTGCCCCGCTCGTTGGAGGTGCCCTTGTTGAGGCGGAAGTCGTGGTTGCCGCGGGTGCGATCGGGCTCGCGGTTGATACCCACAAAGACGTCTGCATCGCCCGAGCCCATCATGGTCAGGTCGAGCTTGCCGTCGGCCTGAATCTCGATGGGGAAGTTCTCGGCATTGAGCCACTCACCACGGTTCAGCACGCCAGCGAGGTGCTCGTTGATTGCCTGAGGCTCAGGGGCTGGTTGCTCACCAACCTTGGGGCCCTTCACTTCAACGCCAAAGTCCGAAGCTTGGTAGCCGTGGACCGCTACGTTGAGAACCTGGCCCTTCTTCACGTCCTTAAGCACAATCTTGTCCTCATCGAGACCTCCGTGCCAGGAGCGGTGTGAATAGTTGTCAGGGGTGGCAGGGCCGTCAGTGGAGACGTAGAGGTCCGAGTCGCCCTTCAAAGTATTCAAAGCCAGAGTGATGTCGCCGTCTGCTTGAGCCACAACCTGGAATTGGTTGAGCTCGCCCTCGCCGATCTTCGCGTTTTGGATGCTATGCAAGACGCCGTTGGCAATAGGACCAGGTCCGGGCTCATTGCCGCCGCCCTTAATGGCCTCACGCAATTGGTTGAGCTCAGCCTTAGCAGCTTCCCACTCAGCCTTGTTCTCAAAGAAGAAACGCTGACCTTCGTGGTTGATCACGTAGGTACGGTCGTTGAAGGCGCAGTGGAGAATCTCCATCATGTTAGAGATAGCAGGAGACTGATAGCTCCGACCCACCTTGGTCACGATGCCGCGCTCAAGAGCGTTCTCGTTGACGCCGTCCTTAGTTGCCGGGGCGAAAGCCACGTCGGTACGCCAGGCAAAGTCGAAGGGCATCTTCAAAGGCACGTAGAAGTCAGGCTCACCGCTGTCCTTGAGCTTAACCAGGAAGGCGCCCTCGTTGCCGCCGTAGCGAGCGTCAACGTTAATGTCGACCTTGGCCCACTTGGTATCGTCGTCACGCCAAACAACAGCCTGCTCCAAAGACTTGGTGCGACCATTCCAAACGCCAGCGCCGTCAGCAGTCTCAGAGGTGAAGTTCTGGGCCTTTTGCAGAGCTTCCTTCACGAACGGCATGTACTCAGCAGGGTTGTCCAAGCTGGTCTCACGCTGACCGACCAAATCCTGAGGACGGATGGTCCGGTTGATGGGGTCGTCCTTCTTAACCTTATCAAAGCCACCACCCTCTTTTTCCTTCATCTGATACAGCTGAGCAGACCAGACTTTTGTCTTGGGGTTGATGGAGATCTCGTAGAACTCACGATCGGCCGCACTCTGCATCACGGAGTCGAGAACGATGGCTTCGTCCTTAGGATTGCCAAAGTCTAGAACCACGTCCTTGGACTTCATGGTGGGATAGCCAGTATTCTCGTCGAATACCTGGAACTTAGCCTTAGCAGTGATCTTCGCGCCGCCCAGCTTCAAGTTCACCCGGTCGCCTTCGGTCATGCCCTTGAAGAGTGGGTTGTTCTCTGCGGAACGCTCGTCATCAGCTACCAGATACTTACGGAAAGCATCGTCAGCCTCATAAGCCTTACCGCCAACTTCGATGTCGGAGATGGTGAACTTATTGGGACGGTCGGAGAAAGGCAGAGTAGTCCCTTGGCGGTCGCCAAGAACCAACTTGTCAGGACGATCGTCGTCGCGAGCGCCAGCGAATACGGTGGCCTCATTGCCGACGTTGAAGCGACCGCGGCGGCCCTTCATGCCTTCGCCCAACTCAGAGAAGGACAATAGTTTCTCGTTCAGTAGGTCACGGTTGTAGTGCGCGGTGCTGCCTGAGCGTGAATCGTATTCGTATACACCGTCGTGTCCACGAGGAACCACGCAGCCATGAGCTTCGAGGATAGCCTTGTCGTTACAATGACCAGCCCAGCTCGCCCAATCGATCTTGGTATTAGCGACGTGACCGTTGCCATCCCAGTCGAAGCGGAAGTCTTCACGCAGGTGCTCGCCACCTTCGGTACGGCGGAAGGTGAGATCGCGGTTGTCTACTGGCCGGCGCTGAATGTTAGCGATTTGGTCAGCAGGAACCTCCTGAGAGCTCTTGTCAAAGTAGTGCTTGTCGCGCTTGGCGTCGAAGTAGACGGCTTTGTTCTCACCCTCGTGCTGCAGGTTCAGAATTTCGAACTCAGGCACGATGGTGTTGCGAGTAGCTTCCACTTCAGAAGCACGCTGGCGGCTGCCTTTGTCGATCAAAGCCAGACCCACGGACTTCTCAGCGTTGTTCTCGTAGAGGTTGGAATTATTAAAGACGTACTTGGAGCGGAAAATGGCGTCGAGTTCGCCCTGGAGCTGGCTCTTTTCCATGGAGACCGCTTCCTTCTGATCAGGCGTCAGGAGGTCGGTGTCGATCTTGTTCAGCTCGCCAAGACGAAGCTCCCAAGCATGAATGAAGGCTGCGTCGTTACCGTAGGAGGCGTAGCCATTGGTCTCAAAGTCGTCGAACTTCAGCTCGCGGCTATAGAGGTCGAAAGCCTTGGTATTTACCGCATAAAGCGCCTTGTTCAGCTGCTCACGATTTCCCCCGAAATTGTCTTGAGCCAGCTTCAAAGCTTCTGCGCGGAATTGGTCGACGCGCTGACCAACTACGGCGTTGAACTTATAGTTGGTGGGCGTCTCTAGCTGAGCGCGGGTAGGTGAAAGATAGGCTTTTTGAGCGGCCACGGCCTCGGTGAGGAAAGCGGCGAAGGCCTCTGGTTTGCCTTTGAAGCCTTTAACCTGAGCGGCGGTAGGCTCGAGGATCTTGTCCTTCTTCGCAGGGTCGGTGACCGGTGAAGGGTCAGCGTTCAAGAAGGGAATGGCATTGCCAGCCCGGTCCTTGTCGAAGAATTTGATCACTGAAACGTCGTTGTCGACGGTGTTCAGCTTCTCTTTGTTATCCAGTGCTTTAGCACCATGCTCTTGGGTTGGGCTAAAGGCGCGAAAGGCGTCTAATGCGTTGCGATTGATCTGAGGCATTTTGTTCTCCCCTTTTCTCAGTTCTTTCCGCGGGCCGACGGTGCGTCCGAAAACGCTGAACCTACATGTCTGTCTCTGTGCTCCAACAGACGCTGCTCATTGTCGGCAGCGCCCGTCAAAAGTTGTTCCTTTTCTACTCCAATGTGCGACAAAAAACTACCGTGTAGGATTTCTTAGGGATTTCAACCCCTTGCCGCGGGCTTCCTGGGGTGAGTCCGCATGGTGGTGCTTTTCTGCACGGGCTTCAAGGGACCTGAGGGCATCACCGAGGCCATCAAAGAAATCCGCAATAGGGAAGGCCGGGACCGCAAGGGGATCTGTAAAGCGTCACTAGAAAAAGGTAGGACTGAGCTATGAACCGAGCGCTTTCCGGGGCTCTTTTGGGCTTGCTACTCAGCCCTCTCTTCCCGCGCCTCTCTTGGGCCCAAAACAGCCTGCTCTTCGCCACGGATAGCGGGGCCAAGCCCGTCGAGTTGCGCTGGTTGGTTCAAGGCTCGCCCGAAGCCCCCAGCCTCACGGCTAGCTTCCGTCTGCATAAATCCGCTGACACCCTGATGTTCTTTTGGCTCGCCGGGCCTGAGGCCCAAGCTCTCGAGGTCCTCCAAGGGGGCCCTGAGTTACTCAGCGAACTAGACCTACTCAGCAGTCCTCTGCTCCACCATCAAGACGCCTGGGACCCCTGCCTTTTCCCCGGTCAGCTGGGCCACCTGCCGCCCACCCATCCGCGGGGACATCTACCCATTGGTCCTGAATATGTGATTTCCAGTTGGCCCCAGGCAGAGGACAAATATAGTTCTCCTCCCCAAAAACAGGGACGCCTAGCAGTAAAGAACAAGCAGGAACTGGGTGCCCTACTCAAAAAGCACCGGGTGAAAATCTCTGCAGAGGGTGAGGAAAGGCTTTTTGCCCACTTGGGACAAAGAGGAACTATCCATTTTGCTCTTTTTTCCGGCTTCAAGAAGGGCAGCTGGAGCTTTCCCCTGCGCCTGCCTAAAGCCTCTACCAAGATAGATGTGGAAGGCTTCCGCGCCCAGAAGCCCAACTATCCCGCTCAAAAGATGGAGATATTCAGCCAAACGAATCCAGACTATCGTTGGGCCAGTCTAGACCTGCATACCGTACCCCTCGCTAACTATCTAATCTTGCCGAAAATGGTGCATAAAACCCCAGAAGACTTTCTGCAAGCCTTGCTCCGCCAATCGCTGCGCCGAGAGGAAAAGCATTCCTTGGTATTACGCTTTCAGAGCTTTCACCTGGGACAGCTGATGCATCTATCTCAATATGACCATAGTCTTAGTCGCTGGACAGTAGACCTGGCGGTGCACCCGCAGAAGAGTTTGCAGCTGCGGCATCAACGGATGCACAAGGTGATAGTGCCCCGCTGGTATAGTTTCGAACGCTGGAAAGCCCCGCTTCAATGCGGAGCCGACGCGCAATATGCGGCCCGATGGCAGCATCATCTCAACAAGGTGACTAGAGCCTATAGTTTGCTCACCGGACGTTCCATGAAGGTGACCCAATCTCTCATGGAAGGCGACTAATCTTCAAAGAACCGATTAAGGTCGCTCCTCGCTACCCCCCAGCCCAAGAAGGGGTGTACCTTTCAGATAATGAAGAGTTCCTTGCCCTTAGTCCTCTTGATGAGCCCCCTCATGCTGGCTTGGTTGAAGCCAGCATCTCCTGCCCCCGACTTACAAAAACAGCAGCTGCATGGAGTGTGGGCGGCGAGTCAGCAAGGAACTCAAGGCGATCACGTCCGTTTCTATTACTTCCATCACGACAACTCCGGCTTGGTTCGCTATGGCAAAGTTGGACTCAGCCAAACCCGCTCCTTCAAGTATCAATTCAAAGACAAGCACTTGGTGTTGCGCTTCAACAAGACCGGCGTGGTTCATCATATTAAGGCCCAACTCAGAAAAGATGACGTCGGAGCAGTGCTAAGTTTCCAAGAAGACCCAGTCTTTGGTGGTGCCGCTAACTATCGCAAGCGGCTTCCTCCCGGGGCCAAACTTACTGCGGCCCAAAAGCAGCATCCACTCGCCCGGGTTTGGATACACAAGATCAAAGACCGAAACGGCAAAGAAGTATTTCACATGTATCAGCTAGCGCCCCCAAGTATCGATGGGCGAGGGATAGGTTGGTATCATCAAGGCGACTTTGACGATTGGAGCACCGAGGCGCTGAGTTACCAATGGTCGGGCGACAGACTTTGGCTCAACTTTCTGGTTCGCCAGGAGAACTATCAAACGCCGGCCCGCTGGCAGAAAAAAGGCCAAATCAGCCTAAGTCTGGACAGCGACCCGCGAAACTTCTGGGCGCCGAGAAAATACTTGGATGGGGGACCTAACTTTGCGACGTTGGCGCAAGGTCTCTTCGAATGACACACCCCTTTCTCTCCCTCCCCGCCTGGATCTTTGACCTTGACGGCACCTTAACTATCGCTCAGCACGACTTTGCCGCCATTCGCGAAGCACTCGGGCTGCCTAAGGGTCGCCCGATTTTGGAGGCCCTGGCTGAGCTGCCTGAAGCCGAAGCCAGGCCACTACATCTACAACTCGCCGAAATCGAACTAGAGATCGCCGGACGGGCCGAGCAAGCACCCGGGGCGGAGGCTTTGCTGGAGGCTCTGGCGGAGCGACAAGTCCGGCTGGGCATTCTGACTCGCAACACCCGGGAAAATGCCTTGGTCACCCTCAAGGCCACCAATCTGCTTCGCTTCTTCGAGCCCCAGGCGATCCTCGGACGGGATGAAGCCGCGCCCAAGCCCTCACCAGCAGGAATTCTTCTTCTATTGGAGCTTTGGCAGCAAAAGGCCGCAGAATCGGTGATGGTCGGCGACTTCCTTTTCGACCTCCAAGCGGGGCGCTCGGCAGGGACCCAAACGATCTATACTGCACCCTCGGGAGATTTCACTCACCGCGACTGGGCCGACATTTGCGTACATTCCCTGACAGAGTTGCTCATTTGTTAGCTTTTTGTGCAACAGCTAGAGCTTGGTGACGATAATGTGAACCGATGAAGCTTCCTGGTTCTGACTCCGCGCGTCAAAAATTCTTCGAGTCCGTCGCGCAGAACCAAGATACTTCCCGCCCCAAGAAAAAGGGTAAGCTCAAGCCCAAGGAAAAGCGGGCTCTACGTGCACAGGAAAGCCAAGCGCGTAAGTTACTCGGCAAGCAGCTGCATCTTCCTCAAGAAAACCAGGAGATAGATGGTCAGCAATCCACACAAAAAGTGGGCAAGCTGGGCAATAGTTTTAGTGTCCCTGTTGATGGAACCTTTGGAAATCAGGAGGGGGGCCCAGAACTTATCTATGAGGCTTCACCCAAACACCATCGCGGAGTGCATCAAGGCGACTATATCAGTCCTCCTCCCAGCAACGGCCAAGTCACTCTAGATAGTTCGAGTCAAATTAAGGCTTCTAGTCCACGCCGTATCGGCGTAGATCCCGAAAACAAAGAGTTTGTCATTTTCGACCGAACCCACGGCAATACTTATCATGGCCACACTCGGTCGTGGGACCAGCTGAGCAGCCAGCAAAAGAACCTGGCGGTGAAGACTGGACTGGTGAACCGCAAGGGCAAGTTCACAGGCGCAAAGAGATGCAGTACCAACAACTCCCTCCTATCTCCCTTGATGAGGCCGAGCCTAAGCTCGCCAGCGATGACCCTGAAGAGATTTGCGAAACCTTGGTTCGACTCTCTCTGCACCCACCTAAGTGGCGTTGGGTCCAAAATCAGCTCTTGGATGCAGCCAAATCTCCCCATCCTAGCGTTCGCCAAGTCGTAGGCACCTGCTTAGGGCACTTAGTTCGCGTCGAAGGCACCCTAGACTTTCAAAAGGTGCTTCCGGTGCTCAAAAAGCTCATGGCGGACCCAGCGGCCAAAGGGACCGCCGAAGACGCGCTGGAAGATATCCAGATGTATCGGGCTAAGAAGTAACTTTGACAGGGCTTTGGCTTTTGGTCACTGTGAACCTATGGAGCCTCCCCCTATCTTACTCGAAGAAAACTTTCTCCAGAACTCTCTAGAACTATTCAAAAAGCTCCAAAAAAATACCTCCTGGGACCAGCGCCTCAAGTCCAGAAAGACTGCGAGCTTTGGAGTTCCTTATAACTATTCTGGAATCAACTATCCTGAGGTGGCCCTGCCCTTGGAATTCGAAAGCATCGGTCAAAAACTCCTCCAGCGTTTGGGCTTTATGCCTAATAGTTGTCTGCTGAACTATTATCCTGACGGCCAGGCATCTATCGGCTACCATGCCGACACTGCGGTACCGATGCAAAGCGGGACGGGAGTTGCCATCATCTCCTTGGGCGCAACCCGCAGTATCTACTATAAGTCCATCAAAGAGCCCAAGGAAGTATTCAAATACCCACTTTCAAGTGGTTCTCTGCTCTATATGGAGCCCAGAATTCAAAAGAGCTGGAAACACGCTCTGCCCAAGAAAGCAGGCGTCGGATCGCGAATTAGCTTGAGCTTCCGGCACCTAATTTAGGGCATGGTATACGAGTATTGCCCCTCGGCCCAGTGCTTCTAAGCTGCTATGGAAACTCCATGAAGCATTCCAGCTTGGCTCTCATTTTTACCGTAATACTCTTCTCAGGGTGCGATTCCGCCCCCGAACGGCCCAGCGGGCAGAATAACTCCAACAATAATAATACTTCCGTCCACCAGACCCGTTGCGAAACGACCTGTGCCCTAGAAAGTGGCAATCCTTGTCAGGCGGATAGCCAGCAAAAATGCATCACCAATTGTAAGTTAGTCGTGCAAGGAAGCAATGCTGCTTGCGCCCAATGCCTCGTAGAAAAGTCTGGATATACCGGCCGAAAGTGCAGCTGCTATGGAACGGGCTGCCAGCTTGAGACTTTCAGCCCAGGAGATCGAGTAAGTAGTCCCGCAGGCCCCAACGATACTTGCAGCCAAGAGCAAGAGGTCTGCTGGGGCAATTCTTGGGCCGACGCCTCCAAGGACTGCAAGAATCTCTGCTTCGGCGAAGACGTCACCGAAGCGCCCTTGGTTGCGCTCAAAGCCCAGTGCGCCGCCCGCTGCGCCATCGACCGCGAACCCTGCGCTAGCAAGGGCGACCAAGCCACCTGCAAGAGCCAATGCGAAGCCCGAATCGATGGACTCAAGCCAGCCTGCGCTGCCTGCATGGTCAGTCGCGGGGCCTGGAAAGGTAAGCGCTGTAGCTGCTACGGAATGGGCTGTAATCTTCGCAGCTTTGGCGCAGGATCCACCTCCGGCAACACCCCCTCGCCGGAAGATACTTGCAGCGTTGAAGAAGAGGTCTGTAGCGAGTACGAATGGCCCAGCTTGACTGATGACTGCGCGGAACTATGCTCATAACTATTGAGTTCCGCTAATTTCATTGAAGTATATATCTACCGAGTCCGTATGGAGCTGCGGTACCAATCCCAATGTATCAATGTGAGTCCCCAGCAGCCCTATCACTCCTCTAGACTATTGGTTGGGCAATTTTCTCCAGCTGTCGATTGTCTGAAAAACGGAATACATCAACTAGGTCTAGGTAAGTTCTGGCAAAGACGCCCCAACATGGAACTCCACGCCTGCGAGCTGAGCCAAGGCGGCCTATCCGAGGTTGAAGTCCGCTGTCTTACTGAACTCGGGCTGGCTGCGGGAGCCTATCGAGTAGAGGTTCACCAAGGCGCCAGCGAACTATCTTGATAGGACTATTATTAAAAAGAGAAGTCGTCCCGTTTGTTTGTGAGACAGGCTGACCTGAGTGAGTTGCTCTCTGTAACGTCTGCATTCTCTGCGGACCGATCGACGACATCCGGGCTAGACTTACCGGTTTCCCTGTAGTTAGCCACCCCGAACTTCCAGAAATATCTGCGTTTGCCCATCTGAGAAAGGTTCAAGAAACAACAATCGTTTCCAAGCGGGCGCAAGCTCCGGCGAGGAAACGCTGCAGGGCCCAGGGGTTCTGACGATAGCTCAGACAAATGAATACCGACAATCAGGTCAGGCGTTCTGGCCTGCCTGCATGCCCCCCATGGGCCAGAGGTGGACTCGCTTTGGCCTTTGGACTTTCCTTAGCTATCCCGAGCACCGCCCAGGCTGAAGACGACCAGACACCTTCGCAGACCCAAGATGCGAGTGAGTTTGAAGAAGACCTCGACCTGGTTGAACTAATGCAGCTGGAGCTGACCTCAGCTTCCTTGCTCGGCGGTGGTCGCGCAGAAACTCCTGCTTCGGTGACGGTGCTTAATACCGACGACCTGCGGCGCTCGACCGCCAACGATCTTACCGAAGGCCTCTCTCTATTAGTTCCAGGCTTCGATACCCACACCCAGATTTGGAACAATCCTCTATGGGGTATGCGGGGTGTGCAAACCGACCGTGCAGAGAATGTGCTGCTCTTGGTCAATGGTGAGATGCAGAATCTGATGGGCCGCGATGGTGTGGTCGGTGAGACAGTTCTAGGTCTCTATGACGACGTCCGCCAAGTTCAGGTGGTGCGTGGTCCTGGCTCTGTGGTGCAAGGTATGGGTGCCTTGGCCGGTGTTGTCGCTCTAGAACTCAAAGACGGTTTTGGTGAGCCCAACTATCAAGCTCGTATCTCTCAAGGCGCCGAGTTCCCCGACTTTTCTGGTGAGGCAGCTATCGTTATTGAACCCACCCAAAATAGTCGTCTACGTATTTCTGGTGGCTTTCGCATGCACGAGGAAGCCAGTGACGGCTACCGCGGTATTCGTTCTGGTGAAGGTGCTTGGGAATTCAATGAGCCAGGCTTCCGCCACGACGGACGTGAGCTAGGGCCATTCTATCGAGCCACCGCAGTATACACCAACAAAGACTGGGACGCCCAGGTTTGGTCTCGCTTTACAGACTCCACTTGGTACCCTGGCTATCATAGTTCCACGCCCAACTCAGGAGGTGCTACCCCAAGCCGTGGCTACTTCCATACCAACCTGAGCATTGGTGCCCACAAGACCTTCAATATCACTGACGAAATCTCCCTTAAACTAAGTTCAGGCTATAATGTCGCTCGTAACGGCCTCAATATCGGCACTGATGGAGTAAGTATCGGTCAAGGTACGCCTGCTTTGCAAAAAGGGGCAGTGCGCGAGTCCTTGGCTGAGCAAAGAGCCAAGCTGCGCGCTGACTTGGTTGTCAAAGCCTTTGAACATCATCCCTTTGCTGCGGGTGTAGAATACAGGAGAGACATGTTCGGCGACAATATCTTCGGAGAACATATCATGAACCCCGATGAGCATCCCGGAAACCAAGTCAATGACCG
>SPJK01026574.1_pt1 | contig 12365 bp, 12 predicted proteins | sample 3741771 | NCBI WGS metagenome assembly SPJK01 (sample SAMN10925997, study PRJNA522277) | cold seep metagenome | isolation source: Elba SIP-enriched marine methane seep metagenome, extraction at timepoint T2 | place: Italy: coast of Elba, Mediterranean Sea | reverse complement strand
AGGACCTGCACGAAAACCTCACGCCCGATCGCATCTGCGACATGATCGATCAGGTCCGCGCGGGCACTTACACCAAGGGTGGTTCGGGCGCGGTGAAGGAAGATCTCTGATTCCCCGCGACCCGGTGGCACAAGCGTCTCGCCTGTGCGCTTCTCAAATCACAGATCCTTGAAAATGCACAGGCGAGACGCCTGTGCCACCGGTGTTAGACCTGATCGTAACGGAAACAACGCGTCGAGTGATCGTTGACCATCCCGATAGCCTGCATCATCGCGTACATGGTGGTTGGGCCGACGAATCGGAACCCACGTTTCTTGAGCGCTTTGCTCAGGTCCTTAGAGATGTCCGTTTGGGCGGGGAGTTCACTGAGCGAGGTGTACGCGTTGACGATGGGCTTGTTGTCGACGAACGACCAGACGAGCTCGGAGAGGGTCGTGCCCGATTCGTACAGCTCGAGCGTCGCACGCGCGTTATTGATCGTGGATTCGATCTTGAGCCGATTGCGGACGATCGATGGGTCCTGCATGAGTCGCTCAAAGTCCTTGTCATTGAAGCGTGCGACCTTGTGGGGGTCGAAGTTCTTGAACAAGCGACGATACCCGGTGCGTTTCTTGAGGATCGTCTCCCAGCTCAGACCTGCCTGCGCCCCTTCGAGGGTGAGCATCTCGAACACATGGTGCTCGTCGCGGTTGGGCACGCCCCATTCCGTGTCGTGGTATTCGCGTTCGATCTCGGATCGCGCCCATTCGCATCGGCACTTTGTGTCATCGATCATGGCGTCACTCGCGTATGATGGGGTGTGAGCAAGAACGATAAGGATATCTCGATCTCGCGAGCTGTGGGACAGTTCTTTGGGCACCTGTGGGGCGCGACGACCAAGCCCGTGCCCAAGGACGAGCCCGAGCGTCATGAGGTGAAGCGTGAGACCCAGGAAGCCGACGGCGAGATCGATGGCAAAAAGGTCATCCTGCGCCGGACAACGATCGAAGAGGTTGAGTTCAGAGAGGGTGATCAGGGGTCAGGCCGCGAGTCCTGAGTGCCCATAGTCGGAATCGGATTCGCGTTCGAGTTCCGCGACCGCCCAGCGGACAACATCGCGGAGGGTGATGATCCCGATGCAGCGCTTGTTCGAGTCCACCACGGGCAGGCACGAGATCTTGTGATCGAGCATCACCCGGGCCGCAGCACGCAATGAGGTGTTCTTGCGGACCGCGACGAGCTGGCGCGTCATGATCTGGTGCGCCCGGCGTTTGAGAGAGTTGACGTCCGCGGAGCGTTCCTGCATCTTCCCGAGGAAGGGCGATAGATTTCGAAGCAGATCCCGATCCGAGATCACCCCGGCGCACTCCCCCGAATCCCCAGTGACGACAAGGTGGTGGTAGTGCGATTGCGAGAACACGTCACGGATCTTCTCTACGGAGTCGTCCATCGAGACGCACTCGACGGGCGATGTCATGATGTCCTCAACGATGATCGTGGGCACGGGTCTCTCCTGGTACTGATGGATCCATCGGCGACTCGCGAACTGACCTAGACTCGTTTATGGGAACAGAAGATCGTGATGGTGGGTCTGTGCCGTTTGGGCCGGATGCCCTCTGGGCACCCTGGCGTATTAAGTACCTGGAGGACCTCCACGAGGGCGATCGTGACGGCGACCCCCTCGGTTCGGAGCCCGATAAGAAACGACCCAAGCGCGAGTCGTCCGGGAGCTTCCTCCTCGATTACTGGCGCACGCCTGAGGACGACGCATCAAACCATGTCATCGTCCGCAACGAGCACGGGATGATTCTGCTCAACAAGTATCCGTATACCAATGGGCACCTGCTCGTGGCGTTGGGGGATGCTCGCCCGTCGTTATCCGATTACGAACCGGCGCAGCGAGGCGAGCTTTGGTTGCTCGTCGAGCGTGCGGTGGCACTGTGCGAGCGGGCGCTGGAGCCGCAGGGGCTGAACATCGGCATCAACCAGGGCATCGCGGGCGGTGCGGGGGTGCCGAGTCATCTGCATGTGCATGTGATGCCGCGCTGGGTGGGAGATACGAACTTCATCTCGACGGTGGGAGGGGTGCGGGTGATCCCGTCGGCGCTGGAGATGATGTATGAGCGGTATGTGCGAGCGTTAGGATTGGCATAAATCGCTGAATGTATGGTACTCAACCATCCAGAGATTTGTGATGAGAGATAACCCATGAGTACCAAAGACGCAATAGCCCTGCTGGATCAAGAATTAAAGGACGATTTCAACCGGAGCGGTTCAAGTCTGATGTATGTGTCTGAGACCAACGAGCTGATCGCTTTAACGCTCGATAGTTCTTCTTTTGTTGCAGGTCACTTCTACATTGTGCTCTATTGGATGCCGCTCTACGCACCGACCAACCACCTCGTGTTCAACTTTGGTACGCGACTCCGCCATTCAAACAACAGTGAACTCTGGTCGCTCGAAGATGTTCAGAATGATGATTCGCGACTCAGCCTGATTCAAGCCGCAAAGAAATGGAAACAGTCCATTTCTAAGCGTCGTGTTCGGTGCGCGTATCTCCGGGCTGAACACCGAAAGGGCTTCCCTTACGCTGGGCGTGCCTTGTTCTACGACTTCGCGATGCACCACCAGTTTCAAAAGGCCACGCGGGTGCTTCGAACTATGTCGGCACGCACGATCCGCAAAGATTGGCACAAGGCACTCATCGAGGAGATGAGCACATGCGTTACCTTTTTCGCGGATCCGCAACAACTCGATAAACACCTGACCAGCACAGTACAGCAGAATCGATCAACCTTGAGCATCCCGATTCCACTAGCGCGCGACTCTTGATTAGAGTGCTCAACCGACCTCCACGATTTGCTTATCGTGGTGAAAATCAGCCACACCCGATTGAGTAAATAGTGTCGCTCAGATGTTCCCCATCTTCTGCGCCAGCAGGAACCCAAGCTCCAGCGATTGCTGGTAGTTCAATCGCGGATCGCAAAGCGAGACATAGTTCTTAACCAGGTCGTCCTCGGTGATGCCCGATCCGCCGCCGATGCATTCGGTGACGTCTTCGCCGGTGAGTTCGAAGTGCACGCCGCCGAGATGGGTGCCGGCCTGCTTGTGGCAATCGACAGCCTGTTCGAGCTCGGAGAGAATGTCATCGAAGGATCGGGTCTTGATGCCACTACTGGTTGTGATCCCGTTGCCGTGCATCGGGTCGGACATCCAGAGGACATGACGCCCTTCGCTCTTCACCTTGTCGAGCAATCGCGGGAGCCCGTCGGCGATCTTCTTGGCGCCCATGCGGGTGATGAGCACGAGCTTGCCCGGCGTGTTGCTCGGATTGAGCGCGTCGATGAGTTGGATGAGCTCGTCGGGGTCCATGGTCGGTCCGACCTTGACGCCCACGGGGTTCTTGATCCCGCGGAAGAACTCGATATGAGGCCCGTCGAGCTGACGGTTGCGTTCGCCGATCCAAGGCAGGTGCGTGGACAGGTCGTAGTACCCGTCCCGGCGTGGGACGGTGCGGGTCTGGGCTTCCTCGTAATAGAGGTTGAGCCCCTCGTGGGAGGTGTAGAAGTCCACGCGAGTTGCTTCTTCGACGCGCTGCTCGCCCAGGTTCTGCATGAACGCGATCCCGTCGGCGAGGGTGCGCGACATGTTGAGGTACTGCGCCCGGCGCTGATCGGAGACGCTCGCATTGTGGAAGAACGAGAGATCCCAGTACTCGGGATGGTGCAGGTCCGCGAACCCGCCGTCGAGGAGGGAGCGGATGAAGTTGAGGGTCATCGCTGCGTGCATGTACCCCTCGACCAAGAGCATCGGGTCGGGCGTGCGCGCGGATTCGGTGAAGTCGATCCGGTTCACAAGGTCGCCGAAGTAGCTCGGGAGCGTGCACGCGCTCCCCGCGATGTCCTTGGTTTCGGTGGGTGATGAACGGGGCTTGGCGTACTGACCCGCGAATCGTCCCACGCGGGTCACCGGCATGCGCAGCCCGTGGATGAGCACGAGCGACATCTGCAGGAGGATCTTGAGCTTGTTTGTGATGAGGTCCGATCGGCATAGGTCGATCATCTCGGCGCAATCGCCGCCTTGGAGGATGAATCGCTCGCCGCGTTGTGCTTGGGCGATCTGCTCGCGGAGTCTCTCGATCTCCCACGAGGTTACGAGCGGCGGAAGGTCTTTGAGACGCGTCCTCGCTGCATCCAACGCGCTGGGGTCTGGGTATTGATACTGCGTCTCACGGGCGCCGGGCGTCGAAGACCAAGACCTAGGAGTCCAGGGTGCAGCATGTGTGTCGGGTTGTGCGTTGAGCGGATGATCGGACATGACAGATCCGGGAAACAGGGAAAACGGTGCGAAAGGGCGTGATGTCCAGTGACAACGCGTCCCCCCATGATAGAGTGCAATCGATGAGCAAGACCCACGACGAATCACAAACGAATAATGAAGGCATCGGCCGATCGGTCGCGCTTCCTGTGTTAGATAGCCGCAATTCCGGCGCGCCGATGATGGGACGTACGCGAAGGGCACGCTGGAGAGCCCTTGTACTCACGCTTGTCAACGTGTTTATGATCGCGCACCTGATTCAATGGGCGATCATGGGGATGACGATCTCGCCGATCGAACCTTCGGAAGCGATGGAGACCCTCGAGGTCGGGATCGTGAACGCGGGCGCGATCTTCTTTCTTGTCGCGATCCTGTCCACCGTGTTATTCGGACGGTTCTTTTGCGGGTGGCTGTGCCATGTCGTGGCGCTGCAGGATTTATGCGCATGGATGATGACGAAGGTTGGGATCCGTCCCAAGCCCTTCCGTTCGCGTTTCCTGGTGTACTTCCCGATCGGGTTGGGGTTCTACATGTTCCTCTGGCCGAGCTTTAAAAGGATTGTCTTGGCGCCCGCGCTCGAGTCGGCCTCGATCGATTGGCCTTATTGGCTGCGTCCGGTGGAAGCAATCCATCAGTTTTCCAACGAGCTCATCGTTGAGGATTTCTGGGCAACGATGCCCCCGTGGTTCATCGCGGTGCCGTTCCTCTTTATCTGTGGGTTCGCGTGTGTGTACTTCCTTGGCGCGAAGGGTTTCTGTACGTACGGGTGCCCGTACGCTGCGTTCTTTAAGCCGATCGACACGATCTCGCCCGTCCGCATCCGCGTGAACGACGATTGCCGACAATGCGGGTACTGCACGAGCGTGTGCACGTCGAACGTGCGGGTCTCGGAAGAGGTCCGCGACTTTGGGATGGTCGTTGACCCGGGGTGCATGAAGACGCTCGATTGCATCAGCGCGTGCCCCAACGATGCGCTCTCGATCGGGTTTGGGAAGATCGCGCTGGGCGCCAAGCCCAAAGCAGAGTCCAAGGAATCTCGCAAAGCAGCGCTGAAGAAACGGCGCGGGCGGTACGATCTTGCGTTATGGGAAGAGATCGTCGCGGCGGTGTTGATGCTGTGGTTCTTCTACGCGACGCGTGGGATGCTCGACGCAATCCCGATGCTGCTCGCGGGCGGTCTCGCAGCGATCTGCACCATGGTGCTCCTCCTGACGTTCAAGCTGTTCCATCAATCCCACGTGCGCCTTTACAAGTTGCAGTTCAAGAAACAGGGGCAAATCCGTATGAGCGGGTTTCTCCTGATACTCGTTGCGCTCGGGTTCGTCGCGGGGAGCGCCTGGTCCGGGAACGCGAAGTTCCTGCGTTGGCGCGGGGACATGCAGTTCAACCAGACGATCGTGCCCGGCGACACGCTTGTACGTCCGCAGTTCGATCCGTCCCCGGCGCAACGCGAGCGCGCCGAGATCGCTGTCGCTGCCTACACCCGCGCGGGTGGGTTCAATGAGGGCGGGATCGGGTGGAAACTCGACGCAGAGCATCGTCTTCGTTTGTCGTACTTCCTGAGCATGCTCGATCGTCATGAAGAAGCGCTGGCGCAGATGCGATTGGTGATCGAAGAGGGCGAACCGATGGAATCGCTCGTGATCCAGGCGAGTCAGTTGCTCATCCGTGCGATGGATGAGGGGCGCGACGAGAAGACCAACGACCAAGCGCATGAAGAAGCCAAGCGGGATTCGATCCTCGCGCTCTATGCCGACGCGATCCAGGCGCACCCACGTCTGCACGCAATCCGTGCGGAACTCGCGAAAGCGCAGGCTGCGTCGGGCAACATGGAGCGGGCAGCACTCTACTGGGACATCGCATGGCAGACGCAGCGCTACCGTGATCTCGCGGACGAGTATGAAGCTGAGGGTAACTTGGACGACGCGCAAGAAGCAGACGCGATCGCAAATCGGCATGAGGAGTTCATCGAGGATTCAAAGACCGATCCGATGTTCCTGCTCTCCCACGCGACGATGTACGCGTTTGCGCGGGATATCGAGAACGCGCTCCCCCTCTTCCTCGAAGCGAGTGACAACGCGACAGAGAGCCACAACCCCGCGGGGGTCTGGATCGATATCGGGCGTACCGCTTTACAGTTCGGCATGATCGACTTTGCGCGCGAACAAGCGCAGAAAGCCATTGAGTCCGAGGACGCGAACGTGATGACGTGGATCGCCGCGGCGGAGATCGCGAGCTTCAGCGGACAGTTCGACGTGGGGCTCGAGCGAATCGAGCACGCGATGACGATGGATCGGTTCGATGAGCAGGCGATGCTCATGGCTCGTGCAGCGAACGCGACCCTCACGCGTGAGAAGATGGATCTGGGTCAGGAACTGCTCCGCAGGGCCTATGAAACGTCCGATGACCCGTTTGAGCGCTTTACGATCGCACGGGGGATCGCTCTCGCGGGTGCATCGCTCGGCTCGCAGCCGATGATCGAGGAGGGGCTCTCGTTGATCGAGGAGATCATCGAAGAGCACCCGGATCTCGCGATCATCCAAGCAGACCTTGGTGACATCTACTTCCAACTCGGTCAGTTGGACAACGCAGAGACGCACATCGTGCAAGCTGCGGAGAAGAGCGCGATGAACGCGCCGCTTGCGAAGCGCGTGAGTGAGTTGTATGAGCAGATGGGGCGCACGCAAGACGCGGAGCGCTGGCGCGAAGAATCACAGCGTCGCGCGAATGCGTCACAGACGTAAACGATGAATTGTGCGCGTTTCTTGCGCACAAAAGCCAAATCTACAACTTCGATACCAAGTTGTGCATGTTTCTTGATCTCCAAAGTTCAGTACGCGCAGATTGCGCGACGATTGAGTAGCCACGCAGCGTCGATGCGCTGTGCCGTGTGTTGCCATCCGTTTGACGTGGCGGCACAGAACATATCGGTCCTCCCAATGCATGGGAGCACCCAGCACCAAGAACCGCCCGAACCCAGGGCACACGGAGTTACACCCATGGCGACTCGTACCAAGAAACACCCTGCGAAGAAAACCACCGCGAGGAAGACCTCGACCCGCAAGACCACCGCCAAGAAGCCCGCAGCGAAGAAGACCACGGCACGCAAGGCAACCACGCGTAAGCCTGCTGCAAAGAAGGCTGCGACCAAGAAGACCACCACACGCAAGCCGGCTGCGAAGAAGAGCACCGCGAAGAAGACCGCGACCCGCAAGCCTGCTGCAAAGAAGACGACAACTCGCAAGACCACGGCGAAGAAGTCGACGGCACGCAAAACCACGGCTCGCAAGGCAACCACCCGTAAGCCCGCAGCACGCAAGACCACGGCAAAGAAGACCACCACTACACGCAAGCCTGCAGCGAAGAAGACCACGGCTCGTAAGACCACCGCACGCAAGGCAACCACTCGCAAGCCTGCAGCACGCAAGACCACCGCGAAAAAGAGCACCACTGCTCGCAAGACCCCGGTCCGCAAGGCAGCTGCAAAGAAGTCGACGGCACGCAAGACGGCAACTCGTAAGCCCGCTGCGAAGAAGACCACGACCCGCACCACCGCGAAGAAGACCACCGCTCGCAAAGCAACCACGCGCAAGCCTGTTGCTCGCAAGAGCACCGCGAAGAAGAGCACGACTGCTCGCAAGAGCCCGGTCCGCAAGACCACTGCTCGTAAGACCACGACACGCAAGCCCGCAGCGAAGAAAACAACAGCCGCACGCAAGACCACCGCGCGGAAGACTGTTGCTCGCAAGACCACCGCTCGTAAGCCAGCAGGCCGCAAGAGCGTCGCGGGGCGCATCACCCGCAAGCCCGCAGCACGCAAGACGAGCACACGTCGTCGCGCTGCCTGATCGGATCACCACACCGATCACGCCTCTCTTTCCTGTTTGAAACCACGCGCAGCGCCGACCCGATGGGTCGGCGTTGTTCGTTTTTGCAATGTTGTCCCCGATAACCAACGCGAATGATGGGGGGCGTGAGGTTATCACGCGTCGCGATTGTGATAACTGATACAGACCCACGCAAACCGAAGCACCAAAGCACCCAAGTGCTTGTCATCACGTGCTTTGCGTGTATGTTTCACTTGTCCCCGGGAGACTCGGGGCATCAACAGAAGAGAGAGACAGGAGATTTACAAATGAAGACTTCGATCGCAATGTTTGCAGTGTGTGTCGCAACCGGTCTTGCAGCAGCAGATTCAGTTGACGCAACTTTCACCGGTGTCGCAGGCGGTAATGACGCATCACGCCTCCGCGTTGGGCACGGAACCTACTACGCTGGTCACATGAACCACACGATCCTCTCGGGTGATCGTGCAGGCGAAACCTTCTCGACATTCTGCATCGACTTTGCAGCAACCGCACATCGTGATCGCAACACGACTTACCAGATCATTGATATCGCCGACGCTCCAATGCCCGGCACCCCTTACGGCCAGGAAATCGCGGATCGCATCAATGCTGTCGTTGCGAACGCAGAAGCACTCGGGTGGATTGACGATCAGCTCCAGGCCGACACCGATCAGCACAACTACCTTGCGAAGATGGGTGCGATCCAGGCAGCGATCTGGGAAGCATTCGGCAGCCCGGTCAACATCGACAGCCGTCGCACGAGCAACTCCCTTGAGCACTACTACAACGTGCTTACCGATGACAACACCTTCGACAGCTCACTCCGTTTGAACGGGCTCCGCGCCATGGTCTCGGAAGGTCAGCAGGACATGCTCTACGTCGTTCCCCTTCCCCCCGCAGCACTTGCAGGTCTCGGGATGCTCGGCGGGATCGCAGGCGTCCGCACCATCCGCCGCCGCAAGTAAGATACACACCAAACAATCTCCAAATCTCGACGCACACGCTGAGTACCCCCAGCGTGTGCGTTTTTCATTGGTCTGCGAGTCCCCGAAAAAACCCCATTCGATGGGGTTTTCTCTTCATACCAAGCGTATTTGAGGGGCGATAAGTCCGTAATTACTGGTTTCACATTGACTTACCGGCATAATCGGATAACTTTATCTGTACCGGGAGTGTTTGTCCCCGGCTGGATCGTGCATGGCATGAGGGCATGTGCGGAGGGAATCCAGAACGTGTGCTTTGCTGGTTCAGACCAGCGTGAGAGAGTGTGTGCCATGATCGGCAAAAAGACATCTATATCCATGATGTTGCTCGCGAGTGTTGGTTCATCCTCGATGGCTGCTGCCCAGATGAGCAACCCCGGCGTCTTCGCGATGTCGCTTCAAGATTCTTTGGTCCGCATCGATACCCAAAGCGTTGATCTGAACGCTCAACAGGGCTCGATCGTGTTGCTCATGAACGCAGCAAATCAGGATCAGCAATCCCTTTTCCGTGATCTGGATCCCCAGAACGGCGAAGATTTCGCGAACCGAGGCCGCAACCTCAACGCGGTCGACGCGGGACGGTTCGTTCAGCCGAAGGAAGACAACCTGAATGTGGTTCCGCTTCCTTCTGCAGCCTTCGCTGGGTTTGGTCTCCTGATCGGTGCTGCGGGCGTCCGTCAGTACCTCAAATCCCGCCGCTAATCCCAACTTGTACCCATCGATTCCAATTCCTTGCGGGGATTGGGTTTATCATGCGCACACGCGATTTGCGTCCCATAACACATCGCACTCTTTGAAAACTTGAGCATTCGCCGGAAACTCCCATCAAATGGGGGTTTTTTGGTTCACCCACCGATTGTGGGGGGATATCCTACCTGCCCGCAACTGGTGATGTCTTTCAGTGCGGACCCATTTGACGCTTAAGTTAGAGAGGAAAAGCGCCATGTATCGTCAGACTTGTGTTTTCGCGCTGGCTGCAGCAAGCACTATTGCTTCGGCTGCATCGATCGATTTGGACTACACCGGCATCGTCGGCGGCACCAACGCCACGGTTGCTCGGATTGACAGCAGCAACTACTACGCGGGTCACATGACCCACATGATCACTTCGGGTGATCGTGCAGGCGAGTCCTTCAACACCTTCTGTATCGAGGTCGGCGAGTACGCGACCAACGGGAGCGCGACATACGAGATCATCGATCTCGCGGACGCACCGAACCCCGGCAGCTACTACGGCCAGGCACGCGCCGACGCGGTCAACGCGATCGTAGCAAACGCGGTCGACATGGGGTGGATCGATTCCAACCTTCAAGCAGTGAGCTCCGACACATCACTGAACCTACAGCGCATGGGTGCGATCCAGGCAGCGATCTGGGAAGCACTCGGGCACGACTTCAGTGCGAACCACTGGCGCACAGACAACGGGCTCGCAGCGCGTTACGCAGAGCTCATGAACGAGAACACGTTCGACAGCTCGCGCCGTCTCGCGGGTCTCCGTGCCGTCGTCGCACAGGGTCAGCAGGACATGCTCTACGTGGTCCCGCTTCCGACCGCGGCACTCGCGGGTCTTGGCTTGCTCGGCGGCCTCGCAGGGGTCCGCACGATCCGTCGCCGCTGATTCACTCAGCAGTTATCAATCAAAGGGACGCCCCGATCGATCGGGGCGTCCTGTTATTTTTGATCTGTTGTGTCTTCGATGTCCTTGAGGATCTCGTCGTACGACGCGCCCGTCACGAATGCGTTGTCGATCTCGAGGAATCGAGTCTCGAAGCACTCCGTGCAGTTCCCGAGGCACCCAAGACACTCGTACCCACGCGCGATCAGATCGTTGCGCTCCGCAAGGTTGCGGGGGTTGTTCACGCAGAAGCGGATCCGAGGATTGGCTTGCTCGTCCGACACATCGGAGCATATGCAATCAATCTGTGGGAACACTCGCGCGGGTCTGGTACCCGTGATAGATCTCATGAAGACTCGCGTATTCTTGTGCGTCGAGTTTCATCGCAAGTTCGTGATGCGCACGGGAAACGACACCGATGTCGTGTGCCGCGAGGCACAGCGCCGCGTTCGTTTGAGACTTGGGCATGTAAGCACGCATGAGCTTTGCGACCTGCCATGCCTCTTTGGTTCTCCCCGCTTTGAGAAGGGCTGCGTGACACAGCGCCGATTCGCGGATCTGTGATCGGATCTCGCGATCCACCTTCTCTGGGTTATTCCAATCGGTGTACATCTCAACGATCATCTGGCTGCCCTTGAGCTGCCCCTGGATTGATTCTGAGGATTCGATCGCGTTCGCGAGCGCGTCCCAGCGCTGATGCTCTGCGAGGAAACCGACCATATCGCCGAAGGTTTCGTGGAGCACTTCCTTCACGCGAGGTGAATCTGTTCCTTCATCGATCCATGCGATGATCTCGTCATCGTGATTCAGGAAGAAGCTCATATCGACCCAGAGCCCGAGCACGGACGGGTTCTCGCCACTCTTCCATGACGACATCGAGGCATGGCGCACGCCTTCAAGTATATCGATGACAGCTGGGTCCTTGAGATCAAGACGCGAGCACCCGATCAAGGCCTGGTGGTACCAAGTGGACAATCCGACGGCTTCCTCGGGGGGGTAACTCGCGCTGAATCGATCCAGATTCATCATCCCCGTTGTCATCAGGAGGATGTCTGCCGCGGTGTCGGCTGCCTGGGCATGCTTACCCTGGCTGATCTCCCGTTGCATGAGTAGGAAGATCGAACCAAACTGGTCGGCGCTGTATGTCTTGGGAAGTTGACGATCGAATGCGATATCAAGGAACGCGTCCCTGATGTCCTCGTCCATCATGCCCGATCGGGCGTGCATGAGGGTGCCGTACCGGAACGCGAGCACGGTCGGGAATCGTGTGTTCGCGGTGTCCTCGACCATGCGCTTTGCGTCATCGCCTTGGAGAAAGTAGACCGGAGATTGTTGGGTCTGAACAAGCTCGTTGTTCTTGGTCCAGAGCGCGTGGGTTTTCGTTGCGTTTGCCTGGTCCTCGGGGAGGCACACGACAAAGAACGTAAACTCGTGGTCCTTGCTCGATCGGCGCATCGCGCGATCGATCTTCTCGAACGGTGATTGGACACGCGACTTGGCGCGCAACTCACGTACTCGCTCGGACTGGTCCGGCGCTGCTGCGTGAACTACAGGAGCGGGTGCAAACGCGACAGCGCACGCGATCAGGGTACTCATCATCTTCATATGCATGGCATCTCCTCT
>SPJK01019413.1_pt1 | contig 12371 bp, 8 predicted proteins | sample 3741771 | NCBI WGS metagenome assembly SPJK01 (sample SAMN10925997, study PRJNA522277) | cold seep metagenome | isolation source: Elba SIP-enriched marine methane seep metagenome, extraction at timepoint T2 | place: Italy: coast of Elba, Mediterranean Sea | reverse complement strand
TTAATGTCAAACTCGAAGATTTCAGTTGGTAACCATAAGGTTGCACATGCATTTGGAATATCAACTATTCCGCTTAGATGACCTTCGACTGGGGCAGTACCCAAGATGGAAAGCGCTTGCTCGCCGGTATAGCCAAATTTCTTCATGTACTCAATCGCGTTAAGACAAGCTTGTCGATATGCAACAGTCATATCCATGTAGTGTTGCTGTCCATGTTCATCAACAGAAATACCTTCAAAGATCATGTAGTCGCTATATTTAGGCTCAACGACACTTGGTTTAAATACAGGATTTTTAATACCGTATTTTTTAACACCACCTTTGATAAGGTTCACTTTGATATCGAGATAACCAGCCATCTCAATCGCACCACAGAATGTGATTTCACCATCACCTTGTGAAAAGTGAAGGTCACCCATAGATAAGCCGCCATCCTTAACATAAACAGGGAAGAAAATTTTTGAGCCCTTAGTTAAGTTTTTGATATCACAGTTACCACCATGCTCACGAGGAGGCACAGTACGGGCACCTTCAGCTTTAGCTTTCGCCTCAGCATCACCATTTAGACGACCCACTACAGCTGATTGTGCTGTTGGAGGACATGCTAAAGGTGGTACACGATCCGCATCTGTTGAAATCAATTCAGCTTCACGGGTATTCCACTCTTCCAGCATTTCTTGAGAAGGTAAGCAACCGATTAAGCCCGGATGCATAATGCCTGCGAAACGCACATTAGGCACATGACGTGATGTCGTGTAGATGCCATGGAAATCCCAAATCGATTTACGTGCATCAGGGAAGTGTTCCGTTAAGAAACCACCCCCATTTTCTCTAGCAAATAAGGCATTGAAACCCCACTGCTGGTCTTCAAATGTACCCACATCCAAAATGTCGACTACTAGTAAATCGCCCGGCTCTGCACCTTCAACACCAATTGGGCCACTCAGATAATGAACCTGTTCAAGTTCAACATCACGAATATCATCAGCACAGTCATTATTACCAATTTGGCCGCCAGTCCAATCCATACATTCCACTCGGAATTCATCACCAGGTTTAACCATGGCAACCATCGGAATATCTGGATGCCAACGGTTGTGAATTTGGCCGTCTTGCTCCCAAGGTTTCTTACTGAAATCTAGCTTTACTATCGTTTCCATAGAAAACTCCTTAAAGTCTTGATTTAATTAGAATTGCAATTGTGTTGTGACAGCGAACGTGTCAACATCATCAGCACCTGTTACATCTAACATTCTGTAAACAGCTGTGATTGAAGCGTTGTAACCATCAATGATGTAATTCACACCAAAGTCGGTGCGCTCTGTTTCAACATCTGAATCAGCATCAAAGCTTTGGTAACGAGCGAAAGGCATTAACTGACCCCAGCCCATTTTTTCAGCAAAAATAAAACCTAAGCCGACTGCGTAAGCTTCACCTTGCTCGCTTAAGAAAACATCATCTGTGTCATAGTCGTAATAAGCAGCTTCAAGTGAAATTGCACCGCCTTCAACTTTTTTCTCGATTAATAAATCAACTAACCATTGGCTATAATCACCAACAGCCGTTGTTGATGCGGCACCATCACCTTTAGTTCGTGCAGCAACACCGATAGTGAAGATATCTTTCGCACCTAAGTAATTACCTGTACCGTAATAACCAGGCTCTTTATCCCAGAACGCATATTGCAAGCGACCGGCATACATTAACTCGTCATCTTGCTCAGGATTTGATGTTGATTCATCACTTAAACCACTGAAGAAGAAAATCTTGTCTGCTTCGAACGCACCGAATGAATAACCAAGACGACCATCAGCAGCACTACCAACAACTGCAACACCATCATCACGACCAATAGTGCCGCCATTCCAACCATAACGAGCTGAAATATTTTGCCAATAACCATCGCCTGATGTGTAGTAAGGGCCTGCCATATTGGCACGACTACTTGGTGATAAAAAACGACCTGCCCAGATTTGTAGATCTGGTGATACTTGAAAAATACCTGCAGCATCGATCACTTGGAAAGTATCATTACCCCCTGATTTTTCAGAGTTAAACATACCTTTAATGTATTTATTTAAACCACCTGATACATAAAGACGTGCACTATCTAAGCTAAAATCAGATGATGAACTGCCATCATTTGCAGCATCTTCTGTGCTTGAAAAACTAGCACGAGCACCAAAACCAACGCTCACGTACTGATCTTCACCAAAGCTAATCGTACCTGCTGCTTGTGAAGCCATCGGCGTCATAATCGCTGCACTTGCTAATGCGATTGATGCCGTTAATTTATTTAAATTACCCATTTATATCCCCTATTCCCCAATAAAAAACGTATTTACGTGTAGAACTAAAAGTTCGTGGGACTCATAGTAGGTAGCAAGGCTAAACTGTGAAATACGTCAAATTACGTAGAAATGATTTTAGGGTTTACGTGTAAGCTTTTAACTAAATAAAAGACAACGGCTTAGGAGCTAATGATGAAAAAAGGATTAATGAAAAAGGCATTCGCTTTAACGCTAGCGATGCTGTTAACCGCTTGTGGTGGTGAATTTAGTTATAAGCGTGGCGCTGGTGTCAATGAACTCAATACAACTAAATCAAGCTGCTCAGAACAATATAAAGATAAAACTGATATTGATAACTGTTTAAAAAAATCTGGTTGGCTTGTGGTTGATTTAGATAAGCCTGACACTGACATCGAAGATGAACTGTTTCTAAAAGAAACCGTCACAGCGACATATACAAAAAGTGAAAGCGACCCTTTTGTTGCTGCTGAAAAAGCGAAGATAAAAGCAAAAAAAGAAGTAAAACAACAGCCTATAAAAGACATTACTCAACGGGTTAAAGTTAACTCATGGTGGAAAGCTGGCGCCGGTATGGCTCAGCTAAAATCAGAAGGACAAGCTTGCTTGCAAAGTCTAGGTGATAAACACTTTGCAAATGAAAATTTCAGTGAAGTCAGTGTGGGTGTTGCCAAGTGTATGCAAAAAAACAAATGGAAACTCCTGCTTGCTAAATAAACACTATCACACATAAATCAGTCAAACAGATTAATTTTAATACTATTAGATCTTCTATATCACTGTTACTATTACAAAAAAAATAATAGTAGGAGAAGAGATAATGATGTTAAGAATAGTAGTATTGCTTGCCACGTTAACACTGATTAGTTGCGGCAAAGGCGAAGAGATACAACTACTGAGTAAAGATAATAGTCACATGCTTTATTTATATCCAGAGGACAGTTCAGCAGAACTTTATACGGGCATGAGCATGCTAACTGACTATAAGCTCAGTCTAGACAAGAAAATCTATACCTTAGCAAGTAAAAAAAAGGGATTTAACAACATTGAGCTAACGCTAGACGCTAACACGGGCAATTGGGCTTGTCGTGGATGCATAAAACAAGGATTGAGTAGCCAGTGGATCCAGCAATAGAAATATAACTGGTAGGCGCGAGTGGATTCGAACCACCGACCCCCACCATGTCAAGGTGGTGCTCTAACCAACTGAGCTACGCGCCTGCCGTTAAGGCGGTGAATTATACGTTGCTAATTAAATATTGCAAGCTACACCTTAAAAGAAAGGCCCTGTGAAGAATACACAGGGCCTTTCCGTTTTAACTAAAAGCTCATCACTATTAGAATGAGTAGCTAATACCTGCTGATAATAAGTCAATATCAGCATCGTCAGTGTTAAAACGTTCCCATTCAGCTCTTACCGCTACTGAGTCTGTAAATGAGTAGCTAGCACCCAAGCCATACATAAAATCAGAGCCAGAAGTGCTTGCAGAACCAACGTTACTTGATGCTTCAGCATCAGCATCGTAGTAACCTAATTTAGCAAATAAGTTAATACTTTCTGTTGCAGGTAAAATACCTACAGCACTTAAACCGAAGGCATCATATTCAACATCAATATTGGTGCCATCAACATCTGCAGAAACTTCACCAAAATCAGCATAAAAACCTTCAAGGGCGAAATATTGGTTAAACTGATAACCAGCGAAGAATTTAAAACCAGTGTCACTGTCATCACAATTAGAAACTGTACCAAGTGAACCTAACTCACTACATAAATCATCGACTTCTGCTTGACCGAAGCTACCGCCGACATAAAAGTTTTCTGCAGCTACTGTAGAAGAAAGAACTAAAGAAGCACTCAGTGCTAATAATTTAATTTGTGTTTTCAAAATATATTTCCTTAATATTTATTGATCCTAGGCAACAAAACATCCCGCTTTTGCAGGCCTCCGTACCGCCTAGACCTAATGTAATTAGGTGGTGATACTATACAACTAAATTATTACTTTTTTAATACTAAACTTCGTAATTGTTCTAACTTATCTCGCATGTTGGCAGCTTCTTCAAACTCTAAGTTTTGAGCGTGTTTATACATTGCATTTTCCATTTGCTGTATACGTTTTGCTAACTGCTTAGGTGTTAAAGCTGCATACTCAGCTTGTTGTTCGGCGACTTGAGCAATATTTTGTTTTGCTTCAACACTATTACTGTCATCCATACCCATTCGAATCGATTTTTTAACGCCTTTGGGTGTGATGCCATGTTCTTTATTAAAGGCAACTTGTTTTTCACGGCGGCGGTTAGTTTCATCAATCGCCTTTTTCATCGAGCCAGTAATTTGATCAGCGTATAAGATAGCTCTACCGTTGAGATTACGCGCAGCACGACCAATAGTTTGGATCAGCGATCGCTCACTACGAAGGAAACCTTCTTTGTCAGCATCCAAAATAGCAACCAGTGACACTTCAGGAATATCCAAGCCCTCACGTAATAAGTTGATTCCAACAAGTACATCGAATTCCCCCAAACGCAAATCTCGTAAGATTTCGACTCGTTCAACGGTATCAATATCTGAATGTAGATAACGCACTTTTACACCATGCTCACCTAAATATTCGGTTAAGTCTTCTGCCATGCGTTTGGTGAGTGTGGTCACTAAAACACGTTCACCCACAGCGATGCGTTTATTTGCTTCAGATAATAAATCATCGACTTGCGTACCCACCGGACGGATTTCGATTTCAGGATCCACTAAGCCGGTAGGGCGAACCAATTGCTCAACCGTATTACTGGAATGTTCGCCTTCATACGCAGCAGGTGTTGCTGAAACAAAAATAGTTTGTGGGGCTAACTTTTCCCACTCTTCAAATTTAAGTGGACGATTATCTAGAGCCGATGGCAAACGAAAACCATAATTAACCAATGTTTCTTTACGAGAGCGATCACCTTTATACATAGCGCCAATTTGAGGAACCATCACGTGGCTTTCATCAAGCACCAATATTGCATCGTCAGGGAGGTAATCAAATAGCGTCGGCGGTGATTCCCCAGCGGTTCTACCCGACAAATGACGTGAGTAGTTTTCGATACCATTACAGTAGCCAAGCTCCATGATCATTTCGATATCGAATCTAGTGCGTTGCTCCAAGCGCTGTGCTTCAACTAGCTTATCGTTATCAGTTAACTCTTTCAGACGGACACGCAATTCTTCTTTTATTTCATCAACAGCACGTAACAGTTCATCACGAGGTGTCACGTAGTGCGTTTTCGGATAAATGGTAAGTCGATTAACCCGCTGTAAAATTTCACCCGTTAACGGATCAAAGTAGCTTAGCTGCTCAATTTCGTCATCAAACAGCTCAACACGAACGGCTTCTCGCTCAGATTCGGCCGGAAAGATGTCAATCACTTCACCACGAACTCGATAATTACCACGTCCTAATTCCACATCATTCCGTGAATATTGAAGCTCTGCTAAACGACGCAGCATATCGCGTTGGTTGATAGTACCACCCACAACTAAGTGCAGCACCATTTCTAAGTAGGAGTCTTTTTCACCTAGACCATAAATACAAGACACACTAGATACAATAATCGCATCTTTACGTTCCAGCATTGCTTTGGTCGCCGATAAACGCATCTGTTCGATTTGTTCGTTTACAGAGGCATCTTTATCTATGAAGGTGTCGGAAGATGGTACGTAAGCTTCAGGCTGATAATAATCGTAGTAAGATACAAAGTATTCCACGGCGTTATTCGGGAAGAACTCTTTCATTTCACTGTAGAGCTGAGCTGCCAAGGTCTTATTCGGCGCCAAGATCATCACAGGCCGTTGCACTGCTTGCGCAACATTAGCAATAGTGAAGGTTTTACCAGAGCCTGTAACACCTAATAAGGTCTGCCACATTTCCCCATTATTTAAGCCTTCAACTAACGATTTTATCGCCGTTGGCTGATCACCTGCAGGCTCAAACTCACTCACTAACTCTAACTGTTTGCTCATTACATCTTCTGAATCATACGTATTTCGCGTATATTACCCGATATTTCATTGGTTTATATATTTAAAGAAGGAAAAACGTTGGATATCAAACTAGCTGCCCGCGTTCAAAACGTAAAACCCTCTCCTACTCTTGCTATCACTGCCCGTGCTGCGGCCCTAAGAGCTGAAGGCAAAGACATCATTGGCCTTGGTGCTGGTGAGCCTGACTTTGATACGCCCGAACATATTAAACAAGCAGCAATCACTGCACTTAATAATGGTTTTACGAAATATACGCCAGTTGACGGCACACCTGATTTAAAGCAAGCCATCATTGCTAAATTTTCACGTGACAACGGTTTGAACTATGAAGCTAATCAAGTCTTAGTTTCTGTTGGCGGTAAACAAAGTTTTTATAACTTAACTCAAGCTTATATTGGTGCTGGTGATGAAGTAATAATTCCTGCGCCTTATTGGGTTTCATATCCTGATATGGTTTTATTAGCAGACGGTGTTCCAGTCGTCGTTGAAGGCGATCAAGCCGCTGACTTTAAAATCACTCCGGAACAATTAGAAGCAGCGATTACCGATAAAACACGTTTATTTGTTATTAATAGCCCATCAAATCCTACCGGTATGGCCTATAGCAAAGCTGAACTAGCTGCTCTAGGTGATGTGTTACGTAAGTACCCTGATATCTTAATTGCTACTGATGATATGTATGAGCATATCTACTGGGCAGATGAACCTTTCTGCAATATTGTCATGGCCTGCCCTGATTTATACGATCGCACTATTGTGATGAACGGAGTATCAAAAGCGTATTCGATGACAGGTTGGCGCATTGGCTATGCAGCAGGGCCAACAGCCTTAATCGGCGCAATGAAAAAAGTGCAATCTCAAAGCACATCAAACCCAACGTCTATTTCACAAGTTGCTGCTACTGAAGCTTTAAATGGTGACCAACAATGTATTCAAGATATGTTGGTTGAATTCAAAAAGCGCCACGATATGGTGGTTGCTGAATTGAATAATATTGAAGGTATTGACTGTATTGAAACGGACGGTACTTTCTATGTTTATCCAAATATTGAAAAAGCGATTGCAAAACGTGATGGCATTGATGATGATTTAGCATTTGCTGAAGCATTATTAGTCGATAAAGGAGTTGCCGTTGTACCAGGCACCGCTTTTGGATTAGCGGGCCATATGCGCTTATCAATTGCGACCAGCGAAGAAAACCTTCGTAACGCATTGATTCGTATTGCTGAGTTTTTAAGTTAAAAAATTATTACAAAATTGGCTTGACCTAATCAGGTCAAGCCACTATGATACGCATCTTTCTGTTCCTCAATAGCTCAGTTGGTAGAGCATCGGACTGTTAATCCGCAGGTCCCTGGTTCGAGTCCAGGTTGAGGAGCCACATAATTCAAAGCCCCAGAGAATCAATACTCTGGGGCTTTTTTGTTATTTGAGTTCTGATACTCGGTTAGTCAATAAACGTTAAAGTCTCATCCACTTTTTGCTTCAGCTCAGCTAAAAAAGCCTCCGCGGGTTCATTATCATCTTTTTCATAAAAATCATGAATACGATTGCCCAGCGAACACATTGCCTCATTTAGCGCTTCAAGCTGATTAAGCCAATCACGCTCAAATAAATTATTGCGTTGCTCTCTTTTTACCCAAACACCACAAGCCGTATATTCACTCTCTAAAATAGGCCAATCAATAAGTCCTGCTTTTGATGAGTGAAAATTAAGTTCAATGCGGTTATACCATCGGGTTAGCACCGCGATAAATATATTTTTACGTGCTTGTTTTACTGGCACGTTCTTATCATCAAAAGCTTGCCACTCTTTTGGTGGTGAATAATTTTTTATCCACTTAGAGACTTTCTCTGACGGCATTGGTTTGGCTATGCCATAACCTTGCGCCTGTTCACACCCTAAGTTAAGTAACATAAGTCCGTGCTCTGTCGACTCAACACCTTCTGCTATAACTTCCAACTGAAATGACTCAGCCAGACTAATAACACCATCAATGATGCCAAAATCGTTAGGATCATCAAGCATATCTCGCACAAAACTTTGGTCTATTTTAATGGTATTAACAGGCACATTTTTCAAATGCGCCAGTGATGAATAACCCGTCCCGAAATCATCTAGAGCAAAGTCGATCCCTAAGTTATTTTGGCATTTAACAATGACTTGATTGATTTTTGTAATATCACCTAGTGCAGTTGTTTCTAAGACTTCAATTTGAATATCTTCTGACTTAATAGCCGGGTATTGTTCTAACGCTGTTCGCAAATGGTTATAAAACTGATCAGATAAGAGGTGATAAGCCGACACATTAATACCTACTTGTAAATGAATCCCCTCTTCCAGCCAACCGTTCATTTGTCTTAGTGCATCATTAATCACCCAGTTACCGACGTCAATTTCCAACTGTGTCCCATCCATTTTCGGTAAAAACTGCATCGGCATCACTATTTCAGCATCTTTACGCAACCAACGGATTAAGGCTTCCACACCGAAAACATAGCCCGTTTTCATATTAATTTTAGGTTGGTAATAAAGGTGAAACTCGTTATTTTCAATCGCTGCACTTAACTCATGCAAAACAGAGTGACGTCGTAAACTGATCTGATCATCTAATACATTGAATAAATAAAATGTATTTTTACCCGCAAGCTTAGCTTGATACATCGCTCTGTCAGCATGACGAATAAGCGTATCAACATCAGCGTCATCATTTGGATATATGGTATACCCCATAGAAGCACTGATATTTAAATCATAATCATCAATTAAATAGGGTTTTGAGAGTGCATCAATAATACGCATCAATGTAGTCTCACACTCAGCAATACTTTCTAGATCACCAAGCAAAATAATAAACTCATCGCCACCGTGCCGAGACAGCGTATCTTCATCTCTAATGATTGATTTTATGCGCTCTGACACTTTGACTAATAATGCATCACCCGCATCATGCCCAAACACATCATTAACAGGTTTAAAATTATCTAAATCAACAAAGCACACCGCTAATAACGTATTTGTACGATTTGCATGTGCCGTTGCTTGACTAAATCTATCAGCAAGCAGCAACCTGTTTGGCAACTTGGTTAACACATCATAATGCGCCATTAACTCTAAAGTACTTTGCTGTTGTTTACTTTCAGTAATATCGGTTCGGATCGAAATATATTTTTTTGACTTACCGCTTTCATCAGTCATAGGTACAATCGTAGACGCAACCCAGTAATAACTACCATCTTTCGCTTTATTTTGTATTTCACCATGCCACACATGCCCGTTGGCAATAGTGCGCCACATCTGCCTAAAAAATGAATCAGGGTGAAAGCCTGAGTTTAAAATTCGATGATTATTACCTATCAGCTCTTCTCTTGAGTACTGACTAATACTTGTAAATCTATGATTTACATAAATAATAGTGCCTTTATTATCCGTAATACTAACAATTGCATGTTCATCAAGCGCATTTTTTTGGAAGCTAAGCTCATCTATTATTTCTGATAATTCAGCCTGTATTATTTGCTCATTTTTCTTATATTCATCCAACAAAGTCAGCGTTTGTGCCCTATAGCGGATATCTTCTTCTAAACGTGCTATTTCATGCTCAGCATCGATTGACTGCTCAAGAACAAGCATACATGTTTGCTCATCATCATTATTTGTAATTACTGATAAAGAGAAATTAACCCAATATGGTTCACCGCTTTTTGAATAGCGCTTTAATTCGGTTTCAATATGTTTCCCAGTAACCGCTTTCTGCCACATACCTTCAATATCTTGTAGTGAGTTAACGGTTAAATCTGTTAGTTCATGTTCCAATAATTCATTCGAGGAATAACCGCTTAAATGTTCATATTGTGTATTTGCAAATACAATTTTTTTATCCATATCAACAATAGCAACAGCACTTCTACTTTGCTGTAGAGCAAACGATAACTTTGCATTTTTTAACTGTTCTTGCTTTAAAGCTTCCTTATTTTTAAAAGCAGCTATTGCTTTGATTACAGACTCAACCAACAAGTCAACAAATGCAGCATCAATGTCTTTGCAAAGGTAGTCTGAAACACCCATTTTTAAGGCATTGACAGCTATCATTTCATCACCTTCGCCTGTCAATAAAATAATTGGAAATTTACAGTCTTGATCTAATAATCGTTGGGAGAGTTCAAGACCATTCATCCCAGGCATCATGAAATCGGTCAGAAGTAAATCTATTGATAACTCTTTTCTATTGATTAATTCTAGTGCTTCTTCTGCCCGAATACATCTCGTCAAATTCACATTAGTATCTGACTTACTAAAGGCACGCTTTATTTTTTTAAAGTCATGCTCATTATCTTCAGCAACTAATATTGTTAATGTATCCATAATAAAGCGTTTGTTGAGCTATTTCCGGGGTTGCTCAACAATTCTCCAAAACTGATAGATAGTGTTAATCGCTTCAGAAAAATCCTCAAAATGTAGTGGTTTAGCTACATAGGCATTTACATTTAAATCATAACTTTCAACTAAATCTTCATCACGCTTTGATGTGGTAAGTACGACAACTGGCAGCCGTTTTAAATTTGGATCACTGCGAATTTCTCGAAGCACAGCTAAGCCATTCATTTTCGGCATATTGATATCAAGCAATAATACACAAGGATATGGTGCTTCAGCAGGCTCTGCATAAGCTCCTTTCTTACGCAGATACTCTAGGCACTCTTCACCATCTCTCACAATAAATAGCTCATTTGGAATTGCGTGCTGCTTCCAAGCTCGCTTGACGGCCATAATGTCATGCTTGCTATCTTCGGCTAATAACACAGGTAAAATATTACTACTCATAGCTTCACCTCATCTAATGGAATAAGAACAGAAAATGTAGAGCCTTCACCGGGTACTGATGTCAAATTGATTGACCAGTTCAAACAAGATACCGCCTTATTCACTATTGCTAGCCCAATCCCTGTGCCGTCAATTTCTTCTTTGGTGTGTAGCCTCTGAAACAGTTGAAAAATACGTTCATGGAAGCGTTCTTCAATGCCCATACCATTATCAGATACTGATATTTGATAGGCGTCAGTTAGCTCTTTTCCAATAATATTGATTTGTTTATATTCTGATAAATTATAGGTATGAGCATTTACAATAAGGTTTTGGAAAACTTGACCTAACAAAGTGCTTGAAACATTAACCACTGGCAACGTTTCTGTAATATCAATTTTGACACTTTCATCCGTAATTAATGTTTGAGTTAAATCTCTAAAAAAAGTGGTTAAATGTATTGGTTCAGCGGCAACAGCTCTTCGACCTACACGTGATAACTCTAACAAGTCATCAATTAAGTTTTCGGCCTGCTGTACTGCATCTTGCATGCCTTCAATATATTCCTTCTGATCACCCTCTAAAGAATCAATCAAATCATCTGATAGCCAGTCACAATAACTATGGATAGCACGCAAAGGCGCTTTAAGGTCATGAGAAACAACATACGTAAATTGAGAAAGCTCTGTATTGGACTCTTGTAAAGCATCGCTTCGAGACTGTAATAAATCATGTGCCTCCATCAACTCATGCTCGTCTTTTTTCCTTTCGCTAATATCAAGCCAAAGACCAACCATCTCTGTCAGCTGACCATCTTTATTACGTCCTATTTTTAGCTTATCTAGAACCCAGATATAATCCCCATTACTACATAAAAACCGATATTCGAAAGAATGACTTTTTTCCTCTTCAAATAAAACGGCCATCTTTTCTAAAAGCTCGTCTTTATCATCAGGGTGTAAGTGGTTTAGCCAAAAAGAAGGGTCGCTGAGATATTCTTCAGTTGTGTAACCGGTTAAATTAGTAATATTGTCGCTAATAAAGGTCGTCGGAAAACCACCAGAAGGAATACAACTATAAACAACAACTGGACTTGCTCTCAATAAGTAAGAGAGCCATTCGTGGCCCTCGTTTTCATTCAGGCTTTGCTGATAACGGATATCTGAAGAGGTTGTTTCAATCTCTGAAAATTGAACAACATATTTTGTCGGATGCTCGGGGTTGCTTAGGATGT
>SPJK01088119.1_pt1 | contig 12378 bp, 13 predicted proteins | sample 3741771 | NCBI WGS metagenome assembly SPJK01 (sample SAMN10925997, study PRJNA522277) | cold seep metagenome | isolation source: Elba SIP-enriched marine methane seep metagenome, extraction at timepoint T2 | place: Italy: coast of Elba, Mediterranean Sea | reverse complement strand
ATGGGAATGGGTTTATTCGCATTATCGGTCATATTTTCAGAGAACCGATTGAAGGTCACCAGTTTGTCTGGCAGCCGGGGTGAATTCGATGTTTTGACACTGATTTTAAATCGTGCAATAGAGAACTGTTCTCCATGCGCCAGGTTCGAATTCATCATCATGCCATGCATGCCCATTTTAGATTTTCTGCCTTGATGCATTTCCATCATAGGCGGCATGGCACCTGAAAAAGGCAGGCTGATTAGTTTGCGCTCGGTATTCAGATCCATACCGCTGAAATCCAGCCATAAATCAACGCGTTCACCCGGTGCCAACATGATATAGGGTTTTGTTACTGGACGTTCCAGTAAGCCCGCATCGGTGCCAATCGCTATTAAAGGTTCACCATCATCCCAGGCCAGTTTATATATACGCGAGTTTGAACCATTTAGGGCACGGAATCGATAGGCTCTGGATTTGACATTAAATTCGATATTCGGCTTTCCATTCACCAGAATGGTATCACCCAGAAACCCGGTCATCCTGACTGGCATATGATTAGAATAAAGTAATTGATTTCGTTGGTTAAACTGTCTGTCCTGAATGACTAACGGCAGGTCATATTCGCCGTCGGGTAATTCCAGTTTTTTTTCATATTCATCGGTTACGATAATCAAGCCTGCAAGACCGTAATAAACCTGTTCTGCTGTTAATTGGTGGGAATGTGAATGATAAAAGCTGGTTCCAGCACGGTTCAGTACTTCAAATTCATAAATATATTGTTGCTGTTCAGGAATACTGTACATGGGGTGCCCATCGCTGGCTTGGGGTACATGGAGTCCATGCCAGTGAACAATTGAAGGTTCGGAAAGTTGATTCTTAAAATATATCCTGACCTTCTGGCCTTGAGTGAAATTCAGAATAGGCCCCAGATAATTTCCCTTAAGATGTTGTAGTGAATTTTTTGGGCCTTTTAATAGGTTTGCATAAAATTTTTGTACCCGTGTTGTCGGTCCACTCTTTAGGATCTGGATATTGGCAGACCTGGCAATTATCTCAATTTCAACATCGGCCTTAAACTGGTAATTTTTATGGTTTTTAATTACAGCCGGGTTGGCTGACAACCATTTTGAAAAAAAAGTTGAACTGAGAGCCAAAGATGATTTCTGAATAAATCTGCGTCTTTCTTTATTGATATTTTTCATGTTTTGTCCTGGTTCCAGAAAAATCATGATTTCAATATACTCGATTCAGAAAATATAACAACTGAGTATTTTTGTAGGTTTCTTAAGGTGTTAAGTACCTAAAAAAGAAATATTATACTCTTTCCAGCTTGATAAAACTGTAGTTAAAATTAACCTGTTTGTCGTCATTAATTTCTTCTCGACTGACTTCTTTCCATTGATCCTTGTCCAGTTTTGGGAAAAAAGTATCGCCTTCAATAATTTTATGAATCTGAGTTAAATAGATATTATCTGCTTGGGGCATGGCTAATTCATAGATTTCACCTCCGCCAATGATAAACACTTCTTCAAATTTGCCACAGGCCTTAAAAGCACTGTCCAGGCTGTTATAAATCAGACAGGTGTTACGTTGAAACAGGGGGTTACGGCTGATTACTATATTGGTTCTGCCGGGCAGGGCTTTTCCTATTGACTCAAAGGTTTTTCTTCCCATGATGATAGGGTTTCCCATGGTGATCTGTTTAAATTTTTTCAAATCAGCTGAGATATGCCAGGGCATTTGATCATTTTTTGCTATGGTTCTATTTCTTGCCATAGCGACGATAAGAGAGATTTTCATTTTCTTTATAATGGAAAATTGTATGGTTAAGCCCTGCCAACACTGAATTATTACTATTTAATTATAAACTATAATTGATTTTAAAACGGAGCAAATAAGAATAGGATCAATTTAAGTGATTCTAAGGCCGAATAATGCATGAAGGCGGTTAATAGTTTGAACTAAATGTAACCCGTTCAAAAGTTTATGTGATACTTTACTGTCTTTTAAAAAACACAGAGTGTAACTGAATGGTTTTATCGAAAAATCTAGCTGAAAATTGAACAAGTAGCTCAAGATAGAGCCGGTTAAGCCTTTTGTTAATTTGATCAAGCTTTTACGCCAGAAGAGCCATTCCATTCTTGACACTATAGGCTAGAAGTAAATTGCCAGAAATTTAGGATCTATACTAGAATTAAAGCAGTTGCTAGCTTAGCAGGATGTCTTGGAAATTCATTCAAATATGAACTTTTTTTCAAAACATAAAAAAGCATATAGGACATTAAATGATCTATATTTATTTATACATTAACCACCCTGATGAAATATCCGGGCTAATTTTATTCAATCATCAATCAATTTCGAGGTTATAGGGTGTTAGATATAAATTCAGCCTGTTTATGTCAAAGTCAATTAAGCTATGAAGAATGCTGTCGGCCTTTTCATGATTCAGCTAAATTTCCTGCGACAGCTGAAGCGTTAATGCGTTCCAGGTTTACTGCATATGCAATGAGAAATGATGATTATTTACTATCTACATGGGATAACAGTAAGCGACCGAAAGATATAAATTTTGAGCAGGAAGCGGCGGAATGGGTAAATCTGGAAATAGTCAATTTAAAAAAAGGTGGCGAAAAAGATCAGAAAGGCATTGTTGAATTTAAAGCCTATTATCGATTGGAAGGTGAAGATTATGTCATGAATGAAATTAGTCGTTTTAAAAAACATGCCGGTCATTGGTTATACCTGGATGGTGTGGTTAAGTCTGTTGGCAAGGTAGGAGTGGTTACTAATATGGGAAAAAATGCTCCTTGTTCTTGTGGAAGTGGGAAGAAGTTCAAACGATGTTGTGGAAAATAATATGATAATTTTTTTAAGGCGTATTCCAGCTAAGACAAAAAAAGAGAATATCGAAAGCTTTATTCGAAAAGAGTTGAATGGAGGTTTTCTTAAAAAAAAAGGTGAATTGCAAAATATTAAAATCCTGATTTTAAAAGACCAGGAGAAGGAAAGTGTCGAATTTCACGCCTTGGTCAGTGTGGAACCAGATCCAGTCGGGCAAAGAATCATTAAAAACCTGAATGGTAAAGTTTTATTGGGAAAACCGGTCGTTGTCCGTGAATACATGATACGCTCCTGGCAAAACGACCCCAGAATTAATATGCATCAATGGAATGAAGAATTGGACGATAGAAGAAAAAGCAGTAGAAGGCGCTCCAATCTGGTTGAGGTGAATAGCCTGTCAGACTAAGGCTGTCCGAATATTTCATTCTGCTAGCCGGAAGTGTCATGAAGAGAATGGCTTTTATGGATAATCTGGCGAATGGCATATCAGACTTTGGCTTGAGCTACTTGTTCAAAATTTGCAGCCAGATTTTTCAAAAAGCAGATGAAGTTCATATAAGCTTTTTGAAAAAAATATTTATCTGAAAACACTGTCTCTGTGAAATTTTAGAACGGGTCTTTTTTGTTTAATTCATCAATCAGTTCACTGAACCTGCATTTTTGCTGATTTTGTTTTAATCGCTGGCTTTTTATTATGCTGCTTAGTTCATTCAATGCAATATCGAAATTATCGTTAACAATTAGATAGTCATATTCAGGGTAATGACTGAGTTCATTGATTGCTTCATTCATACGCCTCTGAATGATTTCTGCAGTGTCCTGTCCTCGTTTTTTTAATCTTTCTTCAAGAACAGAAATCGTTGGCGGCAGTATAAATATACTGATGCAATCTTTAAACTGTTGTCTGACTTGTTCGGCACCTTGCCAGTCTATTTCCAGGATAACATCCATGCCTTGATCCAATTGCTGATTTACAGATGCTTTGGCGGTTCCATAAAAGTTATCGAAAACCTGGGCATGTTCCAAAAAAGCATCTTCATCCAACATGGATTTAAATGTTGCCGGGTCAGTAAAGTAGTAGTCCTCCCCATGAACCTCACCCTGGCGTATTGCTCGAGTCGTATGGGATACTGAAACGATCAGTCCTGAGCATTGGGCCATTAATTTTTTCACCAGACTGGTTTTTCCCGCGCCGGACGGAGCTGAAATTACAAATAGAGTGCCTTTGATCACATCAATACCTTTATTCAATATTTTGGATTTGTTCTCTCATCTGTTCGATGATAACTTTTAAATCGATAGCAATTTGGGTTAGCCTTATGTCGACAGACTTTGAGGCGAGTGTATTGGCTTCACGGTTCAATTCCTGCATTAAAAAGTCCAGTCTTCGTCCAACAGGAGCCGTATCATTTAATCTCTGAAGCAATTCAGATGTATGTGCTTCAAGTCGTTCCAGTTCTTCTGTTATATCTTGCTTTTGAATCAGATAAACCAGCTCCTGTTCCAGTCTGTCCTGATCAGGCGACTCACATACTTCTCTAATTCGAAGATGAATTTTCTCCGTTTGCAGTCGGATAATTTCAGGAATATATTCTTTAGCTTTATTTATCAGCTTTTTGCATTCCAGACCATGAGCCTTTAAAAATTCAGATAGTTTAAGTCCTTCGTTGTGTCTGCTTTTTAGTAAATCATCGATACATTGGGAAAGCAGTTCATTTATGGGTTTTTGAAGCTTACTGTGATCAATGGATTCAGTTTGTAGTATGCCGGGAAAGTTGAGTATATCCAGGGCGTTGGTTGGGGCGTGTTGCTCCATTATGGATTCAATCTGATGGATTATCTCTATCAGTTTTTTTATTGAAGACGGGTCAGTTTGAATGGCCAGGCCATCGGTAGGATCTGCTTTTAAACTGATTGAACAGTCTATTTTACCCCGTTTAATTTTATTACTTATTTGTCTTCTAATGTCTATTTCAGATGCTCTAACAGCATCGGGCAATTTAATATTGATGTCACAATATCGATGATTTACAGATTTTAGTTCGCAATTGAACACGATCTGGTTAATCTGGATTTCTCTACTGGCAAATGCAGTCATACTTTTGAGCATTTTTTAACCTATACTTAAATTATGAGCAATAGTTCCTTATGGTTGAATTTGTTTAGTGTATTCTATCAGTTGTCACTCAGGATAAGTTGTATATAGTTTGGAAATATATTCATATAAGTGGTTTTCTGAGTCATCTGGGTTATCAAATATGGCATTATAATCAGTAAGCAATTGTAATTTATTAAATAATTTAATTCTATTGTTAATCAGATTAAATGAGGGGATGAATGTAGTTTGACTTATTTTTATTCAGAAATTGAATCTTTTTCCCTACTCTTTAGACTTGATTATCTATGCTAAAATAACACTTGTATTTAAACTTATGACTAGCTGCAGAGAGTATTGTTAGTGGTATTTTTACAGGTATTAAAATTTAACAAATCAATCAGTTTTTGTGTTTTTCCTGGATTATTATTTTTATACGAATTATTTTTTCTAAATGACGACGGATAACTACGATCCTGAAACGTATCCAAAACGCTGGAATTATCTTCAGTCTGGAACCGTTCTCGATCAATATATGATTGAGAGGGAACTGGCACATGGGGGCTTCAGTTCTGTTTATCTTGCCCGACAGAGAAAAGATCAGGTGCAGGTTGCCATTAAAGAATATTTACCGAGAAAACTGGCGCACCGTACCTGGAATAATGTCGTCATACCTAACAGCGATGATACCAAATCATTGTTTTTTCGTGGCCGAGCCTTATTTTTTGAAGAAGCCAAAGTTTTAGCAAATCTAAAACATCCTAATATAGTTAACGTAATCAATTTTTTTCAGGCTAATGATACGGTTTATCTTGTCATGACTTATGATTACGGTGTTACCGTAGATAAACTGATTCATAAAAAAAAGTTTTCATTTTCGGAGTCGTTTATGACCTCGGTGTTTTCTTCCTTATTAACTGGGATTGGCATTATTCATCTACAAAATATGGTTCATTTGGATATAAAACCTGCAAATATCCTGATTAGGCCAGATAATGATCCTTTATTGCTGGATTTTGGCGCAATTCAAAAATTTCCTAATTCAGTAGAAAGCCATAGAACCAAGGTTTTAACCAAAGGTTTTTCTCCTGTGGAGCAATATAAAGCAGATGGTCAGTTGGGACCCTGGTCTGATATTTATGCAGTGGGCGCCAGTATGAGAGCTTGTCTGGATGGTAAAATCCCGCAGCCAGCACCTGAAAGAAATGAAAAGGATAATCTGGTACCTGCTGTTAAAGCCCATAAAAGAAAATTCCCTGAATATTTACTAAAAGCGATAGATTGGGCAATGGCTGTGGAGCCTGATCAACGACCACAAACAGTTCAAGATTTAAAACGGGCTTTGTCTGGAAATTGAATGACCAGACTAAATTAATTAGAGAATGCTGTTCTGATGAGGATATAATAAGAAGCTTTTTAGAGAGAATTTGTGGATGAGACCCAGCGGAAGAAATACCGATCAATTAAGAGATGTCAGTCTGATCTGTCAATTTACCAAACATGCTGAAGGCTCTGTTTTGGTTCAATTTGGAGATACAAAAGTCATATGCACGGCTTCCGTCGATAAAAAAGTTCCCCGGTTTTTAAAAGGGAGTGGTGAAGGCTGGATTACTGCAGAATATGGGATGCTTCCACGTTCAACTCATGACCGAATGGGTAGAGAAGCAAGCTATGGCAAACAAAGCGGAAGAACACTGGAAATTCAGCGTTTAATTGGACGCTCTTTACGGGCCGGTGTCGATTTGTCTGCATTAGGTGAGCATACGATTACCATAGATTGTGATGTAATTCAGGCTGATGGTGGCACACGGACTGCCTCAATTACGGGTGGTTTTGTAGCATTAACATTAGCTGTTAATCATATGCTGAAAAAAAGGTATATTGCTAAAAATCCAATCTATGGACAAATTGCTTCTGTTTCAGTTGGAATTTTTAAAGGGCAACCCATTCTGGATCTGGATTATGCTGAAGATAGTCAGGCTGAAACAGATATGAATGTAGTCATGAATGATTCGTCTGCATTTATTGAAGTTCAGGGGACAGCTGAAGGACATGCCTTCCGTAAGGATGAGTTAGACAGCATGTTAAGTTTAGCTGAGTCAGGGATTACCCAGCTTCTGGAAAAGCAAAGAGTAGCTTTAGAGTCACTGAAAGCATAATGCATTGATTGATTGATTTATTAATTCATTATATTTAATCCACAATCGTCACTGCCTTGATGAAATGTCCAGGCTAAGTGTGATTTGTGATGTTTCTTTTTTTAGGTAATTTTAATTGATATGGCATTTGAACAAACGCAAAAAATTGTTCTGGCGAGCTCAAATACCGGCAAAATCCGTGAAATTCAAGATATTTTACAGAATTATCATATAGTTCCTCAGTCTGAGTATCATGTTGTAGATGCAGATGAAACAGGGACTACATTTGTAGAAAATGCCATTATTAAAGCGCGTCACGCCTCTTTGCTGTGCAATTTACCTGCAATTGCAGATGATTCTGGTCTTGTGGTTGATGCCTTGAATGGGGCGCCTGGTATTGTATCTGCGCGATATGCAGGTATGGGAGCCTCAGACCAGGAAAATCTTGATAAATTACTCATTGATTTAAAAGATATTCCTGATGAGAACAGACAGGCACGTTTTGTATGTGTCATGGTTTATTTGCGTAATGCAATCGACCCTATGCCCTTAATTGCCTATGGTGTGTGGGAAGGTTCTGTGCTCGCCTCAGAAAGAGGTGAGAATGGATTCGGTTACGACCCTGTTTTTTGGGTTCCGACGCATGAAAAGGCATCAGCAGAACTGAGCAAAGATGAAAAAAATGCTATTAGTCATAGGGGGCAGGCTTTGCAGACTTTATCCAATCAAATACTTGCTTCCGGCTAGGCCGGCTGACTAATTTTGTTAGTCATTAACCACAGGTTATTGATTGGCAAAATATTCTCTTACCATATACAGTGCTGCAATTGAACGAGCCTCAGTACATTCACCTGTCGCCAGTAAGGCATCAATATCGGACAGTTTCCATGGGATGACCTCAAGTTCTTCAGGCTCATCACCCAGCAGTTTTTCTTCGTATAAATCTTCAGCAATAACGATGTCTATCATGTGAGCCAGATAGGATGGTGCAATGGATAATGAAGTTAAATGATGGAGTTTGCGGGCACCGAATCCAACTTCTTCTTTTAATTCGCGATTTGCAGCAGACATAAGTTTTTCGTTTGGATCTATTTTGCCTTTAGGCAGACCAATTTCATAGCGTTCAACTCCGGCTGAATATTCTTTGATTAGCAAAACGGTTTCTTTGTCTGGACAAGGAATGATTAGCACCGCGCCAGTAGAACTACTTCTGGCTAGGCGCTCATAACGGCGTTGATTACCATTGGTGAATACAATGTCCATTTCTTCTACACGAAATAACTGAGTTTGTGCTATGGTTTTTGTATTTAGGATTTTGGGCTTTACGGACATAAATGAACACGAAAAACGGACTTAAATTTGAGTCGATAGCAATTTGAATGAAATAAACTCGATAATTGACACATTAACAACACGCCAGTTACCGGGCTATTTCAAGAATGTTTCTTACTATAACTGAATGCGATGATTAATTGGGGAAAAATTAGTACTGTTTTACTGGATATGGATGGGACTTTGCTGGATTTGAATTTTGATAATTTTTTCTGGCGTGAATTATTGCCTGTTAAATATGCAGAGATCAATCAGTTATCCGAGCAGAAGGCCAAAGAAAAGCTTTATGCTTTATTTGCAGAAAAAGAAGGTCAATTAGAATGGTATTGTATTGATTACTGGAGTGAACAACTTGCAATTGACATTATGGATCTAAAGGAGGGCGTTGCAGATAAAATTTGTCTGCTTCCACATGCAGCTGAATTTTTAGCATGCCTGAAAAGAATGCAAATAGATTTAATCCTGGTGACAAATGCGCATTCGGGCAGTCTGGGTTTAAAAAAACAAAAGTCAGATATATTTGCCTTTTTCGACAAGATAATCAGTTCTCATGAATTGGGGATGCCTAAAGAAAACCATGATTTTTGGGTTAAATTATTAGAATTTCATCCGTTCCAGCCGGAAAACACCCTGTTAGTCGATGATAGTCTGGCTGTTTTGGCATCAGCGCACAAGTATGGCATTCATAACCTTCTGGCGATCAGTCGGCCGGATTCATGCCAGCCTGAGAGAACGATAGAGTCATTCCAATCAATTCCTGATTTCAGTTATCTGCTGCCATCCTTGCGAATACATATGCAGCAACTGAAAAATCCCATGTAAATTAATTACGAAGAAGGAGAAGGAACTTCCGAAGTTGATTGCTTTTTTTCCTTATGTTCTTTTTTGCTTTTGCTTATATGCTGCGATTTACTTTTGTGCTTTTTTTGATTAGGTTGCTTATATTCCAGATGTAGTAAGTCATCTGTTATAGGATCAACCGGTATTTTTTTATCAATATAGTTTTCGATATCCGGCATGGAATAGGCATATTCTTCACAAATAAAACTTATCGCAACACCCTCTGCACCAAAACGCGCAGTTCTGCCAATTCTATGTACATAATCTTCTACATCCTGAGGTAAATCATAATTAAATACATGAGAAACATCCGGTATGTGCAAGCCGCGGGCAGCCACATCAGTTGCTATCATCAGATTCAGCTCATTGGCCTGAAACCGATTGAGCAGCCGTTGTCTTTTTTCCTGAGGAACATCACCACTGAGGACAGCAACTTGATAGTTATTGGCTTCCAAAATCAGATAGAGTTGTTCTGCACAACGTTTGGTATTAACGAAAACAATACTGCGTACGGGATTATATGTTTTTAATAAACCTAATAGCAAAGGCAGCTTTTGTTCATTGGCAGGACAAAACGCACTTTGCTTGATGGCTTTAGATGTCATCTGTTCATCTTCAATCTTGACTAGAACAGGGTTGTTCATATGTTCATAAGCCAGTTCTGTTACTTTATAAGATAACGTCGCAGAAAAAAGTAAATTCAGGCGTTTATCTGGATCTGGCATACGTCGTAATAGAAAACGGATATCCTTAATAAATCCCAGATCGAACATTCGATCAGCTTCATCCAGAACTGAAACTTGAATGTGGTCCAGAGAAAAAACCTTTTGTTTATAAAAGTCTATAATTCTTCCAGGTGTGCCAATGATAATGTCAACATCGGGTTTAATTGAATCCAGTTGTTTTTTATAATCAGTGCCACCATATATAAGAGCAAACTTAAGTTTTAAGTGTTTACCTAATACAGTTGCATCTTTATGAATTTGAATAGCCAGTTCTCGAGTAGGCGCTAGAATTAGAGCCCTGGGGTTTTTTATTTTAGTGTTTTCATCATTAATCAGGTGCTGAAATGCTGCGAGTAAAAAGGCTGCTGTTTTACCCGTACCTGTTTGGGCCTGACCTGCAACATCTTTTCCCCTTAGGGAAAGAGGAAGGGTTCTATCCTGAATGGGAGTGCAACTGATAAAGCCTGCCTGTGTGAGACTTTTAATGATGATGTCCGATAATTCAAGATTACTAAAACGAGTTTTTGTTAAATGTTTGGTATTCATGCCTATAGGATAACTTAAAACGGTTTTCATTGAAATTGATTGACAAGCAAGTGTCATCAAATTTATAGTTTAACTTTGAAATTTTTGGAGAATAGCGTGAGTGACTCGGTCCTTCATGTAACAGATAGTGATTTTAATGATGTCGTATTAAATTCTGAGACGCCAGTCTTGGTTGATTATTGGGCAGAGTGGTGTGGTCCTTGTAAAATGATTGCTCCAGTACTGGATGAAATAGCCACTGAATACGGCGATAAGCTGACTGTCACTAAGCTGAATATTGATGATAATCCTGCGACACCAGGTACCTATGGTGTTAGAGGAATCCCAACGCTGATGCTGTTTGTCAATGGTGAAGTCGAAGCGACTAAAGTGGGGGCTTTGAGTAAATCACAATTAGCTGATTTCATTGATAGTAACATTTAATCCTTCATTTACAGTTTTATCATTGAACTGCCCAGACATTTAGTCTATAATTTCTGGGTGCTCAACTCAGGGCACCCTATTAATTCAAAATCCATAGTTTAATCCCCAACTATTTTCTTTCATTCGCGGCCAATCGCTTAGCATTTCTTTGTATTCACACCATTTATGAACCTTTCCGAACTCAAATTAAAACAAATCAGTGAAATTGTATCTATCGCCGATTCTTTAGGAATCGATAATATTTCCAGAGCGAGAAAACAGGAAGTTATCTACGCCATATTAAAAAAACAAGCCAAAAGCGGTGAAGACATTTACGGAGACGGTGTTCTTGAAATTCTCCAGGATGGTTTTGGATTTTTAAGGACACCGGGTAGCTCTTACTTGGCCGGTCCTGACGATATCTATGTATCGCCCAGTCAAATCAGACGATTCAGTTTGCGCACAGGGGATACAGTCAGTGGCAAAATTAGACCACCAAAAGATAATGAACGCTATTTTGCGATGTTAAAGGTGGAAAAAATTAATTTTGAGCTGCCTGAAGTCGCAAAAAATAAAATTCTTTTCTCGAATCTGACTCCATTATTTGCAAATCAACGCTTCATACTTGAACAAGGCAACGGTTCCAGTGAAGACCTGACAGGGCGTGTCATTGATCTGATTGCTCCCATCGGTAAAGGTCAAAGGGGATTAATCGTGTCTCCTCCTAAAGCAGGTAAGACCATGATTCTGCAGAACATCGCACATGCTATTGCAGAAAATAATCCGGAGTGCTATCTAATCGTTTTATTGATTGATGAAAGACCGGAAGAAGTGACGGAAATGGAACGCTGTGTTCGAGGTGAAGTCGTTTCAAGTACCTTTGATGAACCTGCTACTCGACATGTACAGGTGGCCGATATGGTGATAGAAAAGGCCCGTCGGCTGGTTGAACATAAACACGATGTAGTTATACTGTTAGATTCTCTAACACGTTTAGCCAGAGCCTATAATATGGTTACACCTTCTTCCGGTAAAATTTTATCGGGCGGGGTTGATGCAAACGCTTTAGAAAAGCCTAAAAGGTTTTTTGGCGCTGCCAGAAATGTTGAGGAGGGTGGAAGCCTGACAATTTTAGCGACTGCTTTGATTGATACCGGTTCGCGTATGGATGAAGTGATCTATGAAGAATTCAAAGGAACCGGTAATATGGAATTGCATCTAGAACGCAAAATTGCAGAAAAAAGGGTGTATCCAGCGATTAATATAAATCGTTCAGGGACACGCAGGGAAGACTATCTGGTTGACCCTGAAGAGTTACAAAAAACCTGGATTTTACGAAAAATTCTTCAGCCTATGGATGAAATGGCTGCATCTGAATTCATTTTAGGTAAATTAAAAGACTTTAAAACCAATAATGAATTTTTCGATTCTATGAAACGTTAGTCTGAATATTTCATCAAGGCGGTTGATATTT
>SPJK01022076.1_pt1 | contig 12381 bp, 10 predicted proteins | sample 3741771 | NCBI WGS metagenome assembly SPJK01 (sample SAMN10925997, study PRJNA522277) | cold seep metagenome | isolation source: Elba SIP-enriched marine methane seep metagenome, extraction at timepoint T2 | place: Italy: coast of Elba, Mediterranean Sea | reverse complement strand
GGCCAGCTCACCGATTTTATCGAGACCTTTCAGGAGGCATTACAGCTAAAAGAACAAGTCATTCGGAACCTGGAAAAGGTATTCTACCAAAACTTCAATCGTCCCTTTGACTATTTTTCTATTGCTGAATTTGCCAAGCAGTTGACTATTCCAGGCTTGGTCATCCATGATCAGGAGGATGATGTAGCCCCATTTGACAGCGCCCGACAGATACACCACAACTGGCCAATGAGCGAGTTACTGGTCACTCAAGGCCTGGGGCACAGTGTACAGAGCGAGCAAGTCTATTCGCGTATCCTGCAATTCCTGAACCAGCACTTCCCCCTACCCTAGCGCCCGTCGCAGTGACTGCCGTTCCCGGCAATTCCGCTATATTTGAAGCATGGAGACGATTCGAATCGCTATCGCCGATGATCAGCAATTGTTCTTGGATGGCATTGCTGCCTTACTCGGGGCGTGTCCCGAAGTGGAAGTGGTCGCTACGGCCAATTCAGGTGAAGAAGCGGTTACCGCCGTTGATAATACTCAGCCTGAGATTTTACTCCTTGATCTATCTATGCCAGAAGTGGACGGCCTTGCGGTACTGGAGCGCCTGGCTAAGCTAACTCACCAGCCGAAGGTGATCATGTTGACCGTGCACGAAGACCTTTCCCTGATCCAGGATTGCCTAAAGCATGGTGCCATGGGTTACATCCTTAAAATCAATGGCAAAGATGAACTGCTCCGGGCAATACTGGATGTAGCTTCCGGCCGGCGCTACCTCGACCCCAATGTCATGGAAATTCTAATCGGTCAATCCGGTGATATTTCTGCAACGACTACTAAATCTTCTCCGGCCAACGCTCCCTTACTACTAACGTCTCGGGAACAGGAAGTTTTAAGGTGTCTCTCCGAAGGCAAAACCAGCGGTGAGATTGCCGAGCAGCTGTACATCAGTACCAATACCGTTGATACACATCGCAAAAATATCATTGCCAAATTGGGGGCCCGCAACATTACCGATGCGGTACGGCTCGCTCTGCAGCAAGGCTTGATGGAAAACTAGTCATCGACTATACCTGAAACATCCGAGCTCGCACTAACCAAATACGGCCCGGTAGGGTAATTCAGCAATCACGGTAGTGCCTTGCCCTGGGTGGCTATCTACATGCAACTTACCGTTCAGCAAATTCACTCGCTGCTGAATATTGGTGAGTCCCATTCCTTTATCCTTACGGCGTCCCGGTCGGAAACCGTTTCCGTTATCCTCTACTGTAAGTAATACCTGTTGTTGGTCGTAGGCCGTTAACTGAATCGTCAACTCGCTGGCTTCTGCATGCTTCAGTGCATTGTTCATCAACTCCAGCACCATCCGGAAGATATGCGCTTCCGCTTCGGGGAGCGGTCGAGTAGCTGGCAGGTGATACTGATAATGCAACTGTAGCTGTGGCTGTAGCAAACGGGTCCGTTTGATGACCTCTTCCAACGCTTGCTGCAACCCCATCTTGAACAGCGAACGAGGGGGCAGGTTGTGTACAATATGTCGCAACTCACCGTAGACACCTTCCACGTCACGCATGATCTCTTGCCAGCGGCTACGTTCCGTTTCTGGGGCCTGCATTTCCATCAAATTGGCCTTCATCTTAATCGCGGCAAGATTCACGCTAAGACCATCGTGCAGGTCTTGTGCCAACCTGCGGCGTTCCGTTTCCATCCCAACCACCAGCGACTGCATGTTCTTTTCGCGGAGCTGAGCCAATTTTCGCAACTGCCGCGTATTATCCCGCACCAAAGTATTGAAGGTTTTGTAGGCAATAAAGATCACAATAGGGATCTCCAGCACCATCCCGATCATCAGCGTCAATTGTGTATAGAAAGTGACTGGCCAATTGAGTGCCAACAACCATTCGGCGGCAGAATAGCCAGGAATAAGACCAAAGGTCTGCAACAAGGTGCCTAGTATACCGAGGCTATGCAGGGAGAAAGCTAGCAGGAACCACGCAGCCGCATAGTGCCGTCGAACCGTCAGGTCGCGAACGAATAACAGCAAGAACATAATGCTTCCCAGTAAATACAAGCTATAATGTGCACGGCTCAGAAAATGAGCAAACCGCAGTGGTACGTAGGGGAAAACAAATGACAACACAAGAAAAACGGCTGTAACGGCTATTGCTCCAAGAAAGACGCGATCGAAGCGGCGGTACCGCAAAGCTGTATTGAAATAGTGCCGCACAAACTGGATGCCACAGATCAGGTAAGCGTTGGTAAACAAAAAGCCGGCTGTTCGCTGCCAATAGGGCGAATGTGGCCACAAATACCGATAGCCCAACCCTAGATCAACGGCTACCAGGATCGCACCAAAAGCCACATAAGCAGAATAATACCATAAGGCTCGCTCCCGAAAGACTGCTGCTACTACCATCACCAGCACCAGGAAAATCAAATTAAGTTGAAAGAAGCCCGCCAACCAGATCGTCTCGCGATTAATCTGCCTGCCTAAGCGCTCTTCCTGGTCCCAAAAGAACAAGTTGAAATTCATCGGCTGTGGCATCGGGGCCAATTCCAGGTAACCTGTAATCGTATCACCCGGCGATAGGCTGATAGGGAACAAGAAATTTTGGTGGCGGAGTGGTCGGTGCGAAAAAGGCCATTCACTACCAGCCGAATCGCTCCGCATTAGTCGATTGCCAATAAACTGATGGTGAACGATATCTGTCAGATTGGGATTGACAATTTCTAGAAGCAGCTCGCGGCTTTGCACCCCTTCATTATACAGGCGATACTTGAGCCAGTGTTTGTTTTTGGTCAGCCCAAAAAGGAAATTCGTAGAACCACTAACCTCATAAAAGGAGTCCGGTTTCTGTTCAACTTGTTCCAGACTAAAACTGCTATCTGCTGCTAAGATGCCTATTTGACCATTGAGCAATTGCACCCGGAATTCCGCATCCACTATCACAACCGGAAGCTCGCTGGCGCCACGCGCCAAGCCGGCAAGCAGGCACAGCAATGCAATGATGATGATGCGTTGAGGTCGCAATGGTTTGGATATTATTCTTCCTGAGAACGTCACAAAGACGGGCTTCGTGACGCAATCCCGGCGGTTTCTACACAAATTACCCAATTCCCGGGAACCACTACTCCCCAAATTTGGTGAAGACCCTAAAAATGCCAGCACAGCGGATTTACCAAAATCTGGTGTTGTTCGCCCATACAAGGTCGCCCATCTTTGTCCAACACACTCAGAAAGAACGAATTCAGCAACCAACTATCCTGCTATGAAAACCACCCTATACACCACATTATTCCTTCTATTCCTCCCTATCCTATCGGCACAGGAATTTGACATGAAACATTCCAGCCTTCTCTTCGAAGACAACCCAAATGTCATACAACGGAACAACAACATCCGGCCAACCCCAGATGGCGGCACTTTACAAATTGGCACCTGGGGCAATGGCGAGTTTTCTCGAGCCATGATCAGCAAGTACGCACCCAATAGCAGCCTGGAATGGAGTTTTCGACTTAATGTTACGCTGACCAGCGGCAACTCCTGGCAGGTTTCCTACGGGGCAGACGCGCTCCCCTTGGAAGACGGCAGCTACGCTTTGTTGGCTGCCGTCAATCAGTCCCTGCTTAATGCCGAGAGCTTTCAAAACCTCGACATGGCCTTTATTCGTTTTAGCCCGCCTGATTCTGATGGGAACGCCATCATTCACGACGCTCAGGTTTTCGGTGGTGACTTCGCCGATATTCCTCACCAGATGGAGCGAACGAAGGACAACGGCTACGCCTTAATCGGGATTAGCAATACAGAACAAGCTCTTAACTTACCTTCTCGTGCACATACCTACCTGGTCAAACTGAACGCCGCCGGTGAGTTGGAGTGGGATCGCCGCTATGGTAGTGGAACCTGCGAAACTGGCGCATTTTCTCTGCTGGAAGGCGTGCTACAACGCAGTTTATGTGTTACTCAAGACAACGGCCTGGTCTTTAGCACTCACTGTGGAGAAAACACCTTCATCAGTAAAGTAGATACCGATGGCGAACCTATTTGGACGCGGCGACTCAACTCCAGCAACAGCTTATTCGATGGTGCCTACAATGAAGATTGGAATGCTGTTCTCGGCGCTGGCGCAGGTACGGGTGGCACGATAGCACAAGTACTGGAATTACCGGACGGCAAGCTGGCGTTCCTCGGCAATCAGTTCTCGTATTTTTTCTTCCTGTTCGGCAATGAAGTAGGCAGCAATGGAACCGGCGCAGCACTCCCTATGAGTTATTGCTTCATAACCGATGCAGACGGTGCGTTTCTATATGGCAACGCCTTTTTCCGGCAAACCTCCGGACAGCCCAACAATCCCATTGAGATGTTGGCTCAGGATATGGTCGCGCTCCCCAACGGGCACTTACTAATCAGCAGCGGGATACAATCCTATGTCAATGGCGGAGTAAGTTCCATACGACCAGCTCTACTGGAATTGAATCCTCAAGCTGAGGAATTCGATGAAGCTATTGTGAACATGCACGCCCTGGGCAGTGCCACTCGCTTTACCATTACCGATTACCCCTGGGGCATGGATCGGATGTCACTATTTCAATTTGCCGAGGACGATGACATTCACTGGGCTTTCGAAAAGCACGCCATCCAACTAAATGAGCTGGCCTCTTTGGGCAATTCGGATTTCTGCATAGAACCCATCCCGAGTAGCCAATTGCGCAGCCTGCCACTTGATCTCGACTTAGTGGAAGGGACGCTACCATCGGTAAGCCTAGCAACCGAAAGCTTGACAATCCACTCCATGACCCCACTTGAATTGGAACAAATGACCGTTTGTGCCGAAACCATTACCGACACAACCGACCCGATGGATCACAATAGGTCACCAGCAGTTGTATTAGCCCCCACAACTACAAGTGGTGATTTCCAATTGATCGTCAAAGACCCCGATTGGCTCGGCGCTGAGGTAGCCATGTTCGCAGCCTCTGGGCAATTGTTGTATCGCTATCGATTGTTTTCCGAACGGCCTGTTATCCCGACAATCGGCCTTCCTGCAGGCTTATACTACATTTTGATCGACCACAATGGGCAGCAATTGCAGCTAAAGGCGGTGATGGCTACGAACTAACAGAACAACTACATAGATACTGAACTAATGGAAACGATTCTGTTTCCAGGCAACCTCCTATTCTTTCCTGAGAACACTAAAATGCGGATCAAGAGCTACATGCAATGTGCGACCTTTTCTAGGTCGTACTTAGAGCCTGTTGGGAAATTTGGTCATTCGTCGAAAACGAGGTCATTTTTCTCAGGTCAAGGCGCTAAAACCGGAGTTACGCAGCGCGTAATTAGGATTTTTGCAACGTAGAATTGAGGAAAATGGGCCGTTTGTAGGCCAGTTACTAAATTCCCAACAGGCTCTTAGCCCTTGATTCGCGTCACTAAAGCTTGAATCATGAAGATGTCAATAATCACCTCCGTGGCTTTACTATTCTTGTGCACGAGCTGCATTGCTCCTGTAAACCTAGTACACGACAATGCCCACATGTTGGAAGTAGGCAAATGGAAGGTCGCAGCTTCCACGGCCCAGTACTACAGCCGAGAAGGAGAAAGTAGACTCAATACAAATTTTGGTCTATTAGCCTTTTATGGCGTAGCGGAGAAAACTACGCTCCACGGCCGATTCGAACGCTTGACCAATACCAGTAGTTTTTCTGAACTCGACGGTAGTTGGGCTACCGGCGACGGGATCAATTACGTAGAATTTGGTGCCAAATTCGGGCTTATTGAAGACCGCTTAGCTATCGATCTGGCGATGGGAGGGTATAGTAACACTGGCGATCAATTGATCGTTTTTGACCCGCGACTAATCTTTACGACCCGCTTCAACCAAAACATTGAGCTCAACGCCATTGGAAAGGCGCATATATTCATTAGCCAGGTGGGCGCTCTCCCGGTACCTGCCATCAGTTTAGGACTAGGCCTAAGCACCGACCTGGATCGTTGGGCGATCCGCCCTGAAGTTGGGGTAGATGGCTATCTAAGCTGGGGCATTGGTGTAGAGTTTCATCTTGGCCGTTAGCCGGCCAAGTTTTCAAGAATTTTCGCTTTTAGCAATTATGGGTACCCGGGCCAACGTATAGCAAGTATACTGGCCCGGTTTTTTTTGAAAGCAGTCCAATTAGCTATCTTGTCGCAATGGAAAACAGTGTTCTGACTACCGTCGTGCTCCCCGGCTCACTCTTTATTATCATGATTGGCATGGGCCTCGCGCTTACGATCGACGACTTTAAGCGCGTCATTCGTTTTCCCAAAGCGATTGCCATTGGTCTAACCAATCAACTGATCTTATTACCCATAATCGGCTACCTGTTGGGTAGTATATTTGGATTAGGGCCAGAACTATCTGTTGGCTTCATGTTGCTGGCCGCTTGCCCTGGCGGTGCCACCTCCAACTTGATCACCCACGTAGCGAAGGGCGATATTGCTTTATCCGTAAGTATGACCGCAATCAGCAGCATTGTTACCGTCTTCACGATTCCGCTAATCGTCAACTGGGCGCTGTTGCACTACCTTTCTCAAAGCCAGGAAATCCAATTACCTGTATTAAAAACGATGGCCCAGGTATTTGGCATCACCGCCTTGCCCGTTTCGATTGGCATGTTCGTTCGTTCCCGAAACCAGGCCTTCGCCGATCGAATGGAGCGACCGATGCGAATTGCGTCTACTGTGATCTTCGTATTGATCCTGCTGGGTATTGTCGTAGCCAACTGGGATGTGCTGATTGAATCCATTGGCAAGCTCGGGCCATCCACAGCTTGCTTGAACCTCGTGACTATGGGGTTGGGCTTTGTGGCCGCTAGGATTTTTGGGCTCAACCTACCGCAAACGATCTCCATCGCTATTGAATCGGGGATTCAAAATGGGACGCTTGCCATCGTGGTAGCCTCATCTATTCTCCTAATGCCGGAACTCGGCTTGCCGGCGGCGATCTACACCATCTCTATGTTTTCAACTGGTGGCTTTATGATGTGGTACTTTGGTCGACGTAAGGAGGTGGCCGACTAGTCACCTGTGTTCTGTAACTTCGGTGATTGCATGATTGTAAAACCACCAAGTTCATGAAGTCCTACTACTTTTTCTTGTGCAGTCTACTACTGTTGACGGGCTGTCAGCAGGCCCCTACCCTTTATTCCCTGGAACAAGCGATTGAGCAGGAGTTTGCCGCCGAAGAAGGCGTTTTCGCCCTTGCCTTCAAAGACCTCAATTCTGGCGAGGAACTACTCATCAACGCCACCGACCACTTTCATGCCGCCAGCACCATGAAAACTCCAGTGATGATCGAGCTCTATAAACAGGCTAAGGAAGGTACTTTCTCCCTTTCTGACTCCATGCTGATTAAAAACGAGTTCTACAGCATAGTCGACAGTAGCTTGTACAGCATGGATATTGGTGAAGACAGCGAAGAGGGTCTGTATAGCCTGATCGGCACGAAAAAGACCATCGCGGAATTGCTGTACGACATGATCATTGTGAGCAGCAATCTGGCCACCAATATCTTGATCGAAAAAGTGGATGCCAGGCGAGTCACGCAGACGATGCGAGAGCTTGGTGCGCCCGATATCGAAGTGCTCCGGGGTGTAGAAGATATCAAGGCTTTTCAGTTAGGGCTGAGCAACAGCACCACCGCTTTCGACCTCCTGGCTATCTATGAAAAATTAGCTCTAGAGGAAGTTGTCAGCCCGGAAGCTTCGGAAGAAATGCTCAATATCCTCTTCGACCAACGGTTCAATGAGATCATCCCTGCCAAACTACCCGAGGCTGTTCGCGTAGCCCATAAAACCGGCTCCATCACGGGTCTCCACCACGATTCCGGTATCGTTTTTTTACCGGATGGCCGCCGCTATGTGCTGGTGATTCTGTCGCGAGAATTGGGCAGCTTTGATGCTGGTACGGAGCGGATGGCTAAGGTATCGAGAATGGTGTATGATTATGTGGTGCGGTAAGGAGTGGTAAGGTCCGGTGTGCGACGTCCGACGGTCGGCGTCTGAGGTTCGTTAAATCCGCCGCAAACACACTATCTATGAAATCATCTCCTGCTATATAGTACATCATTAAACGTACAGTCGCATACCTTATTGAGGAACTACAAAGAAGGAGTATGACCTTATCTGTCGAAAGGAATTTGCTTCATATATCCATTGATTAATGAACGATCACTACCAGCGCTTTCTCCAAGCCGGCCAAACCTTTGCTACCGAACAGGCTAAACAAAATGATGTGATCGGCATCCTGCTAGCCGGTGCCTGGCTGAACGGACAGATCGACCCGCATTCTGATATTGATGTGGTTATTATTCTTGATCCTGCTTGCGATTATCGAGAGAGAGGAAATACCTGGATCGATGGTGTTGAGATTGAGTATTTCAAAAATCCGCCGCAGCAAATTCGCAGCTACTTCAAAAAAGAAATAAACAGCCCACATACCGCACATATGCTGGCCAATGGACACCTAGCATACCAGGCTTCTCCCTTGATCCAAACCCTACAGGAGGAAGCTCGTGCCGTTTTGGCAAATGGCCCGGCAGCACTAAGTGACGTAGAAAGCGATCTTGCCAGGTACTTCCTGGATGACTTATGGAAAGACCTGCAAGATGCCTGGCATCACGACGACATCCTGGGGGCCACACTACTACGGGATAAGATCATCAATCGATCAATCGACTTGTATTATCGCTTCCATGGCACCTATCGCGTAAAGGACAAACGGCTTAGGCGAGATTTGAACAAGACTTCACATGGACGTGCCCTCCAGTTGTTACTCCAGAACTGCCAGGGGCCCAATTGGATGAGCAATGACTCGGTGGCTGCTTTGTTAGAAGAAATGGCTACCTATACCGACGGTCTGCGCCCCAAGGAATGGACGCTCATCAGTAAACTGGACCTATGAAATTCATTCTTCTATTTGGGCCACCGGCGGTCGGTAAGATGACGGTAGGTCAAGAGTTAGCCAAGCGAACAGGCCTGAAATTATTTCACAATCACCTATCGATTGAGCTGGTATTGCATTTCTTTGATTTTGGCGAACCAGGGTTTAGACGGTTAGATGATCATATCCGCTTTGGTGTCTTCCGCGAAGTAGCGCAAAGTGAACTACCAGGTTTGATCTTTACCTTGTGTTGGGCCTTCAATGAGCCGGAAGATGAAGCTTACGTAAATCGGGTCACAGCAATTTTCGAAAAGCAAGGGGCCGACGTCTATTTTGTAGAACTGGAGGCTTCCCTGGAAGAGCGCCTCATTCGCAATCGACACGAAACCCGCTTAGCCCACAAGGCCTCCAAGCGAAATGTCGAGCGATCGGAACAAGTCCTCCTATACCACAATGAAAAATTTCAATTCAATAGTGAACCCGGCCAATTTCAACGGCCAAATTACTTGCGAATCGACAATACGAACCTTCTCCCGGAAGAAGTTGTCGCCCAGATTACGCAAGCATTTAGCCTTTGAATTTTTCGTACCTTAACTCAGTAGTAATGCACCTCTGACCATGATAGAAGATCAATTAAAAGACCTCCTGAAAACAGGAAACATTGGCGATGCGCTAGAGAAGCTCATTTTTGCCGTTGGCCGTCAGCACGATGAGATGCACAATGAACTAATTATGCTCTCTGGCCGGCTCAATGCCAATCAAAGACTCTATAACTTGGGCATGCTCGAGTATGAGAAACTACAGCGGGAAAACAATATCATTACCAGTGCCATCCTGCGGTATATCGAAGAAGCAGAAGCCAACAACCTCTTGGCAGATACCGACTTTGATCGTATGGATGAAGAGAATGAAGAGGAAAATATTCGCATTCTCTTTATCGCCGCCAACCCCATCGGCACACCGCGTTTCGAGTTGGAGAAAGAATTCCTGGCGATCCGCAGGATCTTCGCTAACAAGCGCAACCACTTCGACGTCATCGAATTATTCAACACCACGCTCGATAGCCTCTTCGAAAAAGTAAAAACGGAACGCCCTGATATCCTCCACATCTCGGGTCCTGCTACCGAAAACCATCTCATTCTTCATCGCGACAATGACCATGTGCGTAGTGTACCTTATCATTATCTGTCGGCCGCTTTTCGCATGTTTCATCCATACGTTAAGTGTTTGTTTGTCAACACCATGTGTTCCAAGGTTTTCCTAAAGAAGGTATCCATGTCCTTGGAAGCTGCTATTGGTAGTGAGATCCTCCTCGCCGACAATGACGCGATCGTCTTTTCTACCGGTTGGTATTCTGCAATTGCACAAGGTGAGTCGAGGAAAGACGCCTTCAACTTTGGCATGAAGCTTCTTCAGGAACATCAGCCCAGTAAGAGCGCCAGGCAATCAGATGCGCCACCTTTTACCATGTTCGTCAACGGTGTCAATCTCGACCCAAATGATGAAACCCCGGCCGAATACGAGATCGAGGAACCTACCGATGTCATGGAGCGGCTTCAATACGCTACTAAACATGCCACGCGAGATGGCTCTGTCTCCCGGGCTAAATAGCTTGTAGCGAGCGACGATCATGTATTGGGTTTTGTATCTTCAGGGCAAAATTGATGATGCGATCTACCTGCCTATTCTTTGCCCTCTTTCTTCTTGCTGTTGCCCCTGTTGTAGCACAAAACATGCAATCTGAAGTAGCAGAGGAGGCCTTGGAACTCATCCAGGATTTCCGAGAATTCAATAATATCCCGGGCGTCTCAGCCTCCGTTGCTATTGACGGGGAGATCGTTTGGTCAGAAGGCTTTGGTTATGCCGATATGGAGCAACAAGTGCCCGTACGAGCTGGCCAAACCAAGTTCCGCATTGGTAGCGTCAGTAAGCCATTGACAGCAGCAGCACTAGGTTTATTATACGATCAGGGGAAGATCGATCTTGATGCTCCCATCCAAACGTACGTACCCAATTTCCCAGAAAAGGAATGGCCCGTAACACTCCGTCAGCTCGCCGGTCATCTGGCTGGCATTCGTCATTATTCCGGCCCCTGGGAATGGCTAAGCAACAAACATTACGAAACTGTCTCAGATGGCTTAGTTATTTTCGCAAAGGACCCCTTGCAGTTTGAACCTGGCACACGCTATTCCTACTCCAGCTATGCCTGGAATCTCATTAGCGCTGCAGTAGAGAATGTAGCTGAAGAAGAGTTTTTGAGCTATATGGAATCGACTGTTTTCGAAAGCCTGGGACTACACAATACTGATGCCGATCATACGGATAGTTTAGTCAGCAATCGCACCAGCTTCTACAGCCTTACTTCTGATGGTGCCGTAATCAACGCTCCTTTTGTCGACAATAGTTATAAATGGGCTGGCGGCGGCTTTGTATCAACGACTGATGACCTGGTACGTTTTGGCAGCGCCCACCTCGACCCCGGTTTCCTGAGCGATACAACCCTGCAAACCTGGATACGTTCGCAGACTACCACAAGTGGCGAATTAACCAATTACGGAATCGGCTGGCGCAGTGGAACTGATGCCTTTGACAACCCTTATTTCGGACATAGTGGAGGTTCAGTTGGTGGTATTACTCAATTAGTCGTATACCCTGACCAGGATGTTGTGGTCGCTATTCTCACCAATTCTGATGAAGTCCAGTATGGGGATGTGCATCACCAATTGGCCCACTTGTTCTTTCCTGATGAGGCCCCTGGCTTGCCCGACTGGGCAAAAAATGCGGCTGGCTCTTATGAGATGGAAGATGGTACTACTATCTCAATCATCCAGCGTAGAGATCAGTTATTCGGTGAATCTAATGGTGATATGCCGCAACTATTACTCCTTTCCTCAGAGGAAAAAACGCTAACCAATCTGCTGGGAACCCATAAGCTGCGATTGAGTCAAGAAGATGAGATTCTATTGGTGCCGGAAGATGGAGGATCAATTCTAGGCGTCAAAGTAGAGGACTGACGCAACCAGTTTTCCTTTCCCTTGTTAGAGGGGCATGAAGAAAAGAATCAAACCTGGCCCGGGGCAAGAAAGCGTGTGGGACTACCCGCGTCCTCCCCGGCTGGAGCGCACCAGCAAGCACATCCGGATCTACTGGGGCGACGACCTGCTTGTAGATACCAATCGTGCCTACCGGATTCTTGAGACGAGTCATCCACCCGTCTACTATATTCCACCAGCGGATATTCAAATGGAATATGTAGAGCGCGCTGCCGGCCGCACCTTCTGCGAGTGGAAGGGGGCCGCCGCCTATTGGACGATCCGCACTGCTTTCGGCATTAGCGAACAAGCAGGCTGGAGTTATTCCGAACCTCGCGCAGCTTTCGCAGCTATCAAGGACTACATCGCATTTTATCCTAGTCGGGTAACTGCCTGTTTTATCAACGAAGAAAAGGTAAAAGCGCAAGCCGGCGATTTCTACGG
>SPJK01006706.1_pt1 | contig 12387 bp, 14 predicted proteins | sample 3741771 | NCBI WGS metagenome assembly SPJK01 (sample SAMN10925997, study PRJNA522277) | cold seep metagenome | isolation source: Elba SIP-enriched marine methane seep metagenome, extraction at timepoint T2 | place: Italy: coast of Elba, Mediterranean Sea | reverse complement strand
GCAAGGGAATTTGATGTATTTTGCTTATTGGCAAATGGTAAGACTGCCCATGAAATTGCTGAACACTTATGCCTTGGCTATAAAACAGTCGCTAATTACAACACGCAGATTAAGCAGAAGTTGAAAGTGAGCACAGCGGCTGATTTGGCCAATATTGCTATGGTGCTTGGTGTTATCAAACATAAGCTTTAACGAACAGATATAAAAAAAGCGGCTAGCAAATGCTAGCCGCTTTTGATTATGAAAAGGTGTTAATTACTCTTTTTCAGCACCAATTTCATATAGTTCAATGTTTGCTTCTTCGATTTCGCCAGTTGCAGCATCAACGTCTACTTTTACTTCATAGCCGTGAACACTTTGAATGTCGAATTCATAAGTTGCATCACCATCAAAACCAAGTTCATATTCCATCGCAACAACTTCACCTGGGTGGAATGTTAATGCAGTTGCTTTTGCTTCATCTGCAGAAACTTTAGCCAGTTTTTTGAATGTTGCATCATCGGCAGAAACTTCACGTTCAATTTCAGTTACAAAGCCTTCTTCTGCGTTACATTCTACGTTGTATGTAGATGAGTCATTTGCAGCTTCGATGTCAAATTCGTAGGTAGGATCACCACCTTCCATTTTTAATTCAACTTTGCGAGTTTCACCTGGAATGGTATCTAAAGCAGCATCTAAACATGTTTCGATACTCACTAAATCCCACTCAGTGATGCGTAGTTATCATTTGCCATTACTGGTGCTGAAGCAAGTGCTACTAAAATGTTTTTTTCATAAAATTTTCCTTAAATATGTATGAATTTGAAAAATGAAAACCATTCTCGACCCACTCAAGCAATGGAGAGACTATATTTTAAATCGGAATAAGAATAATTCCTATTATTTAGGAGTGATGTTTTTCCTGATATAAGGGGGGGAGGTATTACCCTTTTATATGATATGGAAAGGGGATGCGTGGAATGAAAAAAAGCCTGCATGATTTGCAGGCTTTTTAGTGTTTCATGATACTTAACAATGTTTACTTTAATGAGGCTACCGTAGCGTCATCTTTAAGCTGTTTTTCTACTGGTTTTTCTTTCGTACTTTCTTTGAAGTTATTGATCGTTTCTTGATCAGCAATTTCAACGCCAGCCGAAGTAGGAGGCAGATTAATTAATTGTTCAATTGATAATGTATCGCATGGCGAGTCTTGATAAGCAAGATCACCACCGGGTACTACGCATTTAAATATTTCTGCAGAGGCGCTAGCAGAAAGACTTAGTAATGCTACAAAAAAGAGCGTTTTCATTTCGTTGTCCTTGTTTAATTAAGGTACATAACTAGATTAATAACCAAGGTTATTAGCAGTTAAACACTAGCAGCCATTGGTATAGGACAACGTTATCAGGAGTATTAATGGATTCTTATTGTACTTTGGTTCAATAAGCGACTGTTTTGAGACTTGCCTCAAGCTATCAAAAAGGGAGGTATTCAGTTATCTGAAGCATATTTTTGATGGTATTGGAGAGTTAAGTTAAGAAGAAAGTTGTGATTGTTTACGGAGAAATAAAAAAGCCTCAGTATAAATACTGAGGCTTTATATATTCTGGAGCCGGTAATAGGACTTGAACCTACGACCCGCTGATTACAAATCAGCTGCTCTACCAACTGAGCTATACCGGCTTAAGAAGAAGCGCATTATACGTAGGCCTTTATAAGTTCGCAACAAAAAGTTAACAAATGTATCGATAAAAAAAGAACAGACCTAAACTCAATTGCTTAGTGAGTGATGTTATACCTCAATTCATCGATTTGCTCCTTCAATGTCACTAATTCTGCGCTTGCATCTTGCCATGTTGGCCAAAACTTTTTAAATGCATCAGAGCCACAAAAAGCGTCATGGGCAGCTTCTTCATCTTCTAGATTATCTAAAAGTGATATTTGGTGAGCAACCTGAACAATATCTGAAACGGAAATGTCGCCATCACTGGCTAGGGTTAAGTCGGCATGTGTTAAGGCAACGTGACTGATTTCTGCAGGAAAATTCCATGTATCCATGATTAGTTTTCCTGCTCTTGGGTATAACTTAGGAATGACTAAATTGGCAACGTGCTCGCGTAATTCCTTTTTATCACGTAATTCGGGTAACTCATTTAATCGTAAAATAAGCGGCAATACGCCAATGTTATGGATCATTCCAGCTAACAACGCTTGTTCTGGATCAATGTTTGATTTGTTTTTTGCAAGAATAAAGCTGATAGCGGCAACATAATTACTTTGCTGCCATGTTTTATTAAAATATTTTTCTAAGCCTTTCGTTTTAGCATGAATAAAGTTTTGAGCGATTGCAAGGCTAATGAGTAAGCTTCTTACCCGAGATAAGCCAAGCCGAGATATAGCGGCAGCAATACTGTTTACATGGTAACGACTACCAAATAATGCGGAGTTTGAGACTTTAATAAGCCGGCCCGAGGTATTGGGATCAAACTGAACTAAATCGGCAATATCTTGCGATGTGGTGTCATCGGACTCTGTTAGTTTTCTAACTTTTAATAACAAATCTGGGGGAGAGGGAATTTGTAACTTATTATTCTTTATGTCGTTACTGAGTTCAGCAAGAACCGAGTTGACGCGTTGAGCGAGGCTAGTTTCTGTCATCAATTTTCCGTAACTAAATTTGAATGATTAAGTTAAGGTCATCTTATGATGATAGTTGCGAGAAATGCAAATATATAGAAATGGGGTGAATGATGGGGCTCGAACCCACGACCACCGGAATCACAATCCGGCGCTCTACCAACTGAGCTACACTCACCATAGTAAAGAGCTTTGAAGCGCTTTAGGAAGCCGACAATTCTACTGCGTTTATTTTTTAGGTCAAGCAAAATCTTGAATTAGATTAACTCGAGATCAATTTTCTTCTCATCTAAATCAACGCGAACGACTTTAACCGATATTTTATCACCAAGTCGGTATGTCTTACGGCTACGTTCACCGGTTAATCGGTGGCCCGCTGCATCAAATTGATAATAATCATTTTTTAATGAAGTAACGTGCACTAAGCCTTCAATATATATATCACTTAATTCGACGAACAAACCAAAACCAGTGACACCACTGATGATGCCTTGATAACTTTCGCCAACGTGGTCTTGCATGAATCCACATTTGAGCCAGTCACTGACGTCTCGCGTGGCTTCATCTGCACGACGACTGGTCATTGAACAATGTTCACCTAATTGTCCCATGTCTTCCGGTGAATAAGACCACGACTCGCGCTTATTGCCAGAAATGAGATGTTTAATGGCACGGTGTACCATGAGATCAGGGTAACGGCGAATCGGTGATGTAAAATGAGCATATGCATCTAACGCTAAACCAAAGTGACCCACGTTGTCAGGTGTGTAGATGGCTTGTTTTAAACTACGCAGCATGACGGTTTGTAATAAGTGGCCATCGGGGCGTTTTTTTGCATTTCCTAACAGTGATGCGTAATGCCCCGGTTGTGGCTCTGAACCACCGCCTAACATTAAGCCTAGTTCACCTAAAAATTCTCGTAAGCCACCGAGTTTTTCTTCAGAAGGTGTTTCATGCACACGGTATAAAGCAGGAATTTTATTTTGTAATAAAAATTTAGCTGCCGCGACATTCGCTGCAACCATAAACTCTTCAATTAGTTTATGTGCATCATTACGTTCACGAGGAACGATTGATTGAATTTTTCTATTTTCATCAAACAGAAATTGGGTTTCTGTCATTTCAAAGTCGATTGCACCACGCTCTTCACGTGCATTTATCATGACATTAAAGAGCTCATACATGCTTGTTAAAGCAGGCAAAATATCTTGATACTGTTCTTTAAGTGCCTCATCGTTATCAATCAGCATTGCGGCTACTTTATTATAAGTAAGGCGATGCTTAGAGTTCATGACCGCTTGATGGAATTGATAAGACTCTGTTTTACCTTCTTGATTGATCACCATTTCACATACCATACATAAGCGATCAACATGTGGATTAAGTGAACAAAGGCCATTTGATAACGCTTCTGGCAGCATTGGTATTACTTGACTTGGAAAGTAAACCGAGGTGCCACGAGACTTAGCTTCAACATCGAGGGGACTATTGGGTGATACATAACTGGATACATCCGCAATGGCGACCCATAAACGCCAAGAACCACTTTCTAGTTTTTCGGCATAAACGGCATCATCAAAATCACGCGCATCTTCACCATCAATCGTAACTAATGGTAGGTGACGTAGGTCTAAGCGATCTTCCAAATCTTCGGTTGGGATAGTGTCTTTAAAACTATCGGCTTGTTCTAATGCTGCTTCAGGAAATATATGTGGTAGTTCAAAATCACGTAGTGCGATATCAATTTCCATCCCCGGTGCCATGTGGTCACCAAGAATATTGATTACTTTTCCTAGCGGTGAGCGGTGCTTATTAGGTTGTTCAGAAATTTCAACTTCTGCAATTTGACCATCTTTGCCATCAAGTAAATCATGTGGCGGAATCATAATATCTTGACTGATGCGTCTGTTAGTTGGCACAAGATAAAAAATACCTGCGTCGCATAATAGGCGGCCGATGATACGGGTATTTGCGCGCTCTAAGACTTCAACAATTGCGCCTTCTTTACGACCACGGCGATCTTCTCCCGTAACACGGGCAACAACGCGGTCACCATGTAAAACGGTGTGCATTTGGCGTTCGGATAAAAAGAGATCGTCTCCGCCTTCATCTGGGATTAAAAAGCCATAGCCTTCTGGGTGTCCCATAATACGACCAGCAATTAGGTTCATTTTTGACATTAAGCCGTAGGCATTTTTTCGGTTGCGAAGTAGCTGTCCATCTCGCTCCATCGCTCTTAAACGACGTCTCAAGGCTTCGATTTGCTCTTCGCCTTTAAGGCCTAATAATTTGGCTATGTTTTTTCGTGAAAGGGGTTGGTCATTTTGCTTGAGCAGCTCGAGAATAAACTCACGGCTAGGAATCGGATTGTCGTATTTTTCCGACTCACGCGCTTGATATGGATCATTCTCTGTAGGTTTCGTCATTATTTTATGTTCGTTAATAGCTATTATTTGTCTTCATTCTAACCGCTTTGTAAACAGTTGGTACAGTTATCAAATGCTTATTAATTAATAGTTTGAATTAGGATCACTTTTTGCTTTTAATACAAGTAACCTATCTAAGATGAACTTTATTTATCAAAAGTGATTGTTTTTGTATAAGGATATGGCACTTTCTGCCGATAGAGTAGGTGGGTTGATTAGATAATTCGTCGTTGTGTTACCCGTAAATTAAGGTATATTTGCAATTACGTATTCAGCATTGAATTACAGATAGAGAAAATCATTATGGCTACATTATTAGATTCTATTGATGAACGCACCAAGCTGGCGGGCACAAATCACCTTGAAGTTTTGTTATTTAGTCTAGGGACGAGTGATAAAACCGGACGTGAGGAAGTGTTCGGCATTAATGTGTTTAAGGTTCGTGAAGTTTTAAACATTCCTGAAATTACCAGTGCGCCGGAAATGCCGGATGGTGTTGAAGGTTTTGTGAGTCTACGTGGCGATATGGTGCCAATAATAAACTTGCAAAAGTTTTGTAATGTTGGTTCTGATGATGAACCTCAAATATTAATGATCACTGAATACAACACATTGGTTCAGGGGTTTTTAGTGACATCTGTAGATACTATTCAACGTTTAAATTGGGAATAAGTTCGTGAACCACCTTCGTTAATTTCAAAACGCCTTGGTGGTTTAGTAACGGCTGTTTCAAAATTACAAGATGGTCGTTTAGTCATGATCATGGATGTTGAGAAAGTCTTGGCTGATGCTGGCGAGTTTTACGATGAATCTGTTTTCGACACGATTAGCAGAATTGAATCATCGAATCCGAGAAAAATTTTATTCGCTGATGATTCTAATATTGCACGTAAGCAAATCACAAAAGCCTTAGAACGGATGGGGGTTGACTATACCGTTAATATCAACGGGGCTGAAGCTTGGAAGCAGTTACAGAAAATAGCGGACCAATGTGAGCAAGAAGGGCGTGATATTAAAACTGAAATTGATTTAGTGCTAACAGATGTTGAAATGCCAGAGATGGATGGTTATGTATTAACACAACTCATCAAAGCAGATCCTAGAATGCAGCATTTGCCTGTCATTATGCACTCGTCACTCAGTGCCGCAGCAAATAAAAATATGGGTAAAGGTGTTGGTGCTGATGCATATGTGGCTAAATTCAGACCTCTTGAATTGTCTGCAACGTTGCAGGAATTTTTTGAAGATTAAAGGCCATGAGAAGAATAAACTCGATTGATAAATTACTTATTGAGTTTGATAAGGCACTTCAAACCGTTGCTGGAAACCCGCCGAAGACAACGCGTGCAGAACCTGATTGTGAGATCAGTGAAACTGAATTATCTGAGCAAGAACGCAAACAATCATATCGACTGATGCGTGTGAATCACTCGGGAGAAGTGTCAGCGCAGGCTTTATATCAAGGGCAAGCCTTGACGGCCAAACTGCCCGAAGTTCGTGATGCAATGCAACAAGCTGCATTAGAAGAAAACGATCATTTACACTGGTGTGAACAGCGCGTGAAAACCTTAGGCAGTCACACAAGTATATTAAACCCAGCATGGTATGTAGGTTCATTTACTATTGGTGCAATCGCGGGAAAAATGGGTGATAAGTGGAGTTTAGGTTTTGTAGCAGAAACTGAAAAGCAAGTGGTTGAACATATTGATGAGCATTTGGCGCTCATTAGTAACAATGATCAAAAAAGCAAAGCAGTATTGGAGCAAATGAAAGTTGATGAGCTTCATCACGGAACTGTTGCTTTAGAAGCAGGTGGTGCAGATTTACCATTACCTATTCGCGGCGCAATGGCCGTTGTATCAAAGGTGATGACAAAAACAAGTTATTGGGTATAGCTTATTTGGTTGCTGTTAATTTAATTGATACGTGAAATAAGTTTGTATCTTCGTTATCTACGGCAACTCTAACCACAACACCTTCAGCCTCAAACGGTGGAAGTCGCTCATTGCTAGGAATCATAACGACTGAGATTAAGTCACCCTGAGCTGGTGCAATTCTAGTGAGCATGTGCAGTCCTGTTGCACTCAAATCGGCACTTTGACCGTGATGAGTGATATCGCTTCCTTTTATTGTGTAAGTAAGCTCTGTTTCAACATTCATTCTCACATATTGGCGCTTTTCTTCGTGATTAACCATTGATCATGCTCCATCTATAGTGCTTTTTACGCTAGCCTCAATGCTAAGTGAAATTAATTAATTAAGCTAGCACTAAACAATAATTTAGTCAGGCTGCTATTTTAAAATGTATTTACACTCAATAACATAAAAGAAAATAGAGAAATCGGAATTGCGGCCGATATTTAGTAATAATGTATTTATATTTGGAATTAGTGATATGAAATCAACTTTATTTATAAGCGGATTGTTAAGTATTTGCATGAGTTCAACATTAGCTGCTGTTGCATTACCACCCGTTCCTACTGAACCGATCTATTTTGAACCTTCTATGATGGAAGTGCCTGCAGAAATACAAAATATGAGTTGCGTGCAGCTTGATAATTCAATTCGTTATTTGCACCCATCTACCTATACTTATAAACAAAAATTTCATGATGATAAAGCGAATCAATTAGCCGTCTCAATGGTGACTGTCGATATTGTACCTATCATCGGCGAGTGGATCGGTGTTGCTTATCTAGGCTATTCGGCACTCGTTGAAGAAAAAGAGAATCGCCGAATTATCAATGTCAAACAGCAAGTTGCAGTGCTGCAACAATTAAAGGCAGAAAAACATTGTTTTGAGTAGGTGAAATAACTGCGTTTAAAGCTTGGCTAACAACCTCTATGCATGTACTATCGGAAAAAATACCCGAAATATGAGGTAGTCATTATGACAAGTACAATGGACATAAAAGCAAAGTGGTATCAGCAGAACTTACAACTTGCTCGTAAAAGTCGCAAAAAATGGTATGAAGCGGCAGAGCGACCTGTTGAGCAGAAAGACATGCCTTGGTATGAAGCGAACCTAGTTGCGCATACAGAAACTAAAAATAAGTGGTACGAAGCGAATTTAGCGAAAGCCGTTGAATCAGCGCGTGCGACCCGAAATAAATGGTACGAAGCGAATAAAAATGCGACGAAGCCCGTCGGCACACCGTGGTATGAAGCGAATAACCAACGCTATAGCGATACTAAACGTGATTGGTTTAAAGCGAACTTAGAAGCGGCTAGAAGTACGCGTAAGAAGTGGTATGAAGCGGCAGACCGTCCGGTTGATACAAGTGGCACACCTTGGTATGAAGCGAATCAAGGTGCGCATGCTGAAACGAAGCAGAAATGGTATGAGGCTAACTTAGCGGCTGCGAGAGCGGGGCAAAGTAAATGGTATGAAGCGAATTTACATGCCGATCCAGAAGCGGCCACCAAGCAGAAATGGTATGAAGCGAATCTAGCTGTTGTGCGTACGAAAAGCGTGAAGCAAAAATGGTTTGCAGAAAATGCGCGTTTAGCTCGAGAAAACTTAAAAAAATAGTAAATTAGCTTACCCTTTAAGGTTAATTAGGTGGCCTAATTTATATGAAAGTGACGAGTTTTACCGTGGGTGCGTTTCAGGTAAACACTTACTTATTAACGGATGAGCAAAGTGGTGTAAGTGCCATTGTGGATACCGGAGAAAGTGCTGAACTTGTAAAACGGTTGCAAGCTTTGCCAGAGTTACCAAATGTTCAGAAGATACTGCTAACGCATGGCCATTTAGATCATGCCGGTGCGTTACCTGAATTGCAGCAGTTATTTCCTGATGCTGTAACGTACCTTCCAGTATTAGAGAAGCCATTATTTGAAACTCTGCCTGTGCAGGGGGATTGGTTTGGCGCACCTGACATGAACCGAATGTGTGGGCGTATTGATGAATGGGTAGATGATGGTGATGTCATAAGCATAGGAAGTAGTACTATGCGGTTTATATCAACACCAGGTCATACTCCCGGACAGGGCTGTTACTATAATGATAGTGATGTCTTTGTTGGTGATACGATTTTTTCAGGCAGTATTGGTAGAACTGATTTACCTATGGGGAATCACGAATTAATGCTAAATAGCTTGTCTAGGTTGCTATCATTGCCGCTTCATTTAAATGTGCATAGTGGTCACGGCCCAGTTACTACGCTAGCTAGAGAGCTAGAAAGTAACCCTTTTTTACATTTTTTAAGATAACGGTTAAAGATGACTGATAAATTTTTTGAAGGTTTTAAGCGATTTAAAACATCTTATTTTGGCGATGATTCAGCCTTATATGCAAGTATGAAGGAAGGCCAACCGGCAAAGACATTGATGATCGCTTGCTCAGACTCACGTGTAGATCCAGCTATTCTGACGGATTGTGATCCAGGTGATTTATTCACTGTACGTAATGTTGCTAACTTGGTGCCACCTTGTGAATCTCATGGTGATTACCATGGTACGAGTTCAGCATTAGAATTTGCTGTTAATCATCTAAAAGTTGAAAATATTATTATCATGGGCCATGCCAATTGTGGTGGTATAAAAGCGCTTTGGGATGATGATGGCTCTACACAGTCACAATTTATTCATCCATGGGTTCGAATGGCTGAAAGAGCAAAACGACGCGTTAAAGCGACAATGAGTGACTTGCCTGCTAGCCAACAGCTAAAAGCCTGTGAGCAAGAAGCTGTGCTTGAGTCGTTGCAGAATTTATTAACCTTTCCTTGGATTGCAGAAAAAGTAGAAGCGGGAACGCTCCGTTTACATGGCTGGTATTTTGACTTAGCGGAAGGTGAGCTACTTAACTTTGATCCGAAATCAAAACAGTTTAAAAACGTTATTTAATGTTTCGCCATCACATTGCGTGATGGCGATATTATTACCTATTTACTTCTTATCAGTGTCTTCTGCTTGTGGCTCAGTTTGATTAGTCTCAACACTTTCTTGTTTAACGGCTTCTGGTTCATCTTCACCTAAACCAATGCTGTTAAGTAGGCCACGAAAGAAGCCTGTTTTCTTTTCTGTGAGTGGAACAACAACATTACTTTCTGTACGTGCTTCATCTGTTTGATTTAATTGTTCAACAACACGAATATCACCTTCAACATAGTTCAGCTTTTCTTGTTCAGTAAAATATAAGGTAATGCGGCGTTGTTCACGTTGGCCATTGCCCGGGTGAAAACTGTATAAATAATCCCAACGATTTGGGTGAAAGGTATCAATGAGTAATGGGGTACCCATGATGTAACTGACTTGGTTTTTTGTCATACCTGGTTTTAGTTTGCTCACCATTTCTTGCGAAACGTCGTTGCCTTGTTGAATATCAATGCGGTAAACGCCGGGGATTTTATCCTTATTACAAGCACTCAAAAGTAAAACAAATAAGGAAAAGGTGTAAATGACAAGTGTTTTCATTTAGTATTAGCTTCTGTAATTAATTATTAGAGTGAAATGATACGCTAATCACTCTGTTTGGACGAGGTATCAATAATAATGCAAAGTCAGGACTTAAGAAAAGCCGGTTTGAAGGTTACTTTACCGCGTTTGAAAGTTTTAGAGATTTTAGAAAAGGCTGAGCAGCGCCATTTAAGCGCTGAAGATGTCTATAAATCACTGTTAGAAATGGGCGAAGAGATTGGCTTAGCAACGGTTTATCGCGTTTTAACTCAGTTTGAAGATGCGGGATTAGTATCGCGATTGAGTATGGATGGCGGCCACGCTATTTTTGAGTTAGAAGATGGTCCACATCATGACCATTTAATGTGTGTTCGTTGTAATACCATTGAAGAGTTCGTTGATGATGTGATTGAAGATCGTCAAAAAGCAATTGCAGTTGAAAGAGGCTTTGACATGACGGATCACAGTTTATATATCTACGGTATTTGTAAAAACTGCCAAAAATAAGCCAGTTTTAACTTTGTTGTGCCTGCATTAGCATTTCTTCAGCGTGTAGGCAGGTCTTCTCAGTTAAGGTGACACCACCTAACATTCGCGCTATTTCTTCAATACGTTGCTGATGACTTAATGTAGCGATTTCTATTTGAGTGCTGTCTTTCGAGTGTGTTTTACTGACTTGTAATTGTTGGTGCGCTTGCGAGGCTACTTGTGGCAAGTGGGTAATACAGATAACTTGCCGTTTTTCTCCGAGGCCGCGCAGGTGTTTACCAACGACTTCAGCAACGCTACCACCAATGCCAACATCCACTTCATCAAACACCAAAGTAGGTACGGTTCTACTGCCTGCTGTAGCAACTTGTATCGCTAAGCTAATACGCGCTAATTCACCACCCGATGCAACTTTACCTAAGTCACCCAGCTCTTGCCCGGGGTTAGTGCTAACGAGTAATTGCACTTTGTCATAACCTGTTTCAGTAAATTCATTCATTGATGCTTGGCTTACATCAATATGAATACGTCCGGCAGGCATTGCTAAGTGTTGAATGGATTCGGTAATTTCTTGTGACAGTGGTTTTGCTGCTGCATGTCTACGTTTACTGATTTTTTCACAGAGTTGATGACAGACTTTTTCTTGTTCATTAAGCAAGTCAGCTAGCTCTGTTTCATCTGCGGCTGCATGTGTGATTTTATTGAGTTCATCGCACAGCTTTTGATAATGTGATGGCAGTTGCTCAATTTCAACAAAATGCTTTCGTGCAAGCTCATGTAGGCGAGATACAGTCTGCTCAATGTCGTTCAGTCGTTCAGGGTTGATATCAGCATTATCAATGTAGTTGCGTAAGTCACTGCTTGATTCATCAAGTTGAATAATAACGCCATTTAAGTTTTCTACAATTGCAGCAAAGCTAGGCTCTATCTCTCGTGCTTGTTCAAGATCATTAATGATATGACTGACGATACTGTAGACGTTACCCGGTTCTTGGTCGAATAGCTGATGAACAGCAGACTCAGCAGAGTTTAGAAACTGGCTCACATGGGCAAGTTGGTTCTGTTCCAGTAAAAGCTGCTCAACCGACTTATCGGTTAATTCATATTGTTCTAATTCAGAAACTTGGTAGCGCAATAATTCAAGGTGGGCGGTTTGTTCTTGGTTATTTTGCTGCAATTGCTTGAGGCTTTGCTTGGTTGTTCGCCATTGTTTGTAGGCTGATTTTAGTTCATTTAGCAGGGGCTTATTATCAGCAACCACATCAAGCAGTTCTTTTTGTGTTTCTGGCCGAATCAATGACTGATGTGCATGCTGACCATAGATATCAATACTGAGTTCACTGATCGATTTTAAATGGCTTAAGCTCACGCTACGGCCATTGATATAGGCTTTAGATCGACCTTCTTTGCTTATTGTTCTTCTTAATTCACATTGGTCGTCTTCATCAAGCTCTTG
>SPJK01031153.1_pt1 | contig 12389 bp, 7 predicted proteins | sample 3741771 | NCBI WGS metagenome assembly SPJK01 (sample SAMN10925997, study PRJNA522277) | cold seep metagenome | isolation source: Elba SIP-enriched marine methane seep metagenome, extraction at timepoint T2 | place: Italy: coast of Elba, Mediterranean Sea | reverse complement strand
TTGCGTGGCTCCTCACGACATCTTTGTCTTCCGCTCCAATAATGTCTCTCACGAGATCCATCGGGCGTATTCTGATGGTTCCGATCGCATGGACGCGGATCTCTTCCGCACAGAGGCTGACCGCTCCAACGATCGGGGAACTTTCATCGACCGAGATGGATTACCTTTCGTCCTCGCGATTCCTGATTTGGTGCCTTATCCCGGTGAGGGAGTGCCGATTTCGGACCTCTTCCCCGACATCCTCAGCTTTGCGACCACTGGCTCTTATAGCCACGCGAACTTTTACCACGGCCGCCGGGTGCTCTCTGCTTCCTACCAGGACTCCGCCGGCCAGGGCATGCTCCAGCCACGCTTCCTCACTTGTGTGATGGACCCTGATTGCCCACCTGCTCCTTAAAGCTCCCTTTCTAGCCATCCTGGCTAATTCTCTCCTTAGTTCCTTCCCCGCAAAGACTCGAATTGACAGGTTGCTGGGGAGGCTCAAGTATCCCGCTTTATGAGTATCAAACCCACACTTTGGGGGATTGGTCTCGGTCTGGTCCTCTGCGGAGCGGCTTGTTCCGATGGCGAACTCACCGATGCGGATCGCGATGGCATTGCTGATGGCATCCAAATGCCTAACAACGTAACGGTCATCACACCCACCAAACCTTTGGGATACTTAGCGGGCGAAGTCTCCGACAGTTTCCTGCCCACCGGTCTTGATGGGGTCACCGTGAGTTTGTTTGGCGGCGGCGTGAATGAAGAAGCCACTACCGATGCTTCCGGCCGCTTCGAGTTTGGGCCAATCGCCGCCGGCGCGGCAATGTCCCTGCGCTTTTCCAAGGAGGGCTATCTGCCGGTCACCATTTCCGGGGTGATCATCGATGATGAAGCCGGCAACTTCCCCACCCTCAACGGTGCCACCTACGTGGGCACGGTGCGCATGCTCGCTTCTACCGGCAAGCTCTCGGTGCAAGTAGTCTCCTCCGACGGCACGCCCGTGAAAGATGCCTCGGTCATGGTAGAGAGCGCGGTGCGCTACTATCTCGATACTCAGCCCCGTAGCACTGGCTTTTCCATGGGCACTACCGATGCCAATGGCATGGTGACTGTGGCTGGTTTGCCTAATGTCTGGGCTTTGCCCCCTTCTCAAACTGCCCAGGCAGCATTGAAAGTGGAAGTAGCCCCAGTAGACCTCGACGGCGACGGCATTGCTGACCTTGATGGTGCTACTTTGAATCTATCAGGCGGCGAAGTGCGCAGTCAGTCGGGTGCGCCTTTGATAGTGCTGCGTCCCCCCGCTAATGGTGAAGCTTTTCGTGTAGTTGCTTCCAACGTGCAGGCTCTGGTCGGTAGCACCGCTGTTCCAGCGATTCTCACCATGGATAATAGTATCCGGGTTGTTTTCAACCGCTCGGTAGATCCTGACACCGTGCTGGTCGATCTGCGCAATGAAAAGGGCGATCAAACTATCCCCACTTCAGTGGTCGCGGGTATGGCACCCAATATGCTAACTGTCTCTGCGACTTCGATGTTAGTTCCCGGCCGGGAGTACAACATTTATTTCCGAGTACATAGTTTGACTGGAACACCTCGAGCTAGCCTAGAAAAGCGGGCGCCTTTCTTTATTGCTGACCTTCCCGAACAGGCTATTTCGGTAGTTTCAACCTTTATAGATCGCAACGAAGACTCGATGTGGGGCAATAGTAACGATGAGATGCGTTTTGAAATCTCCATGCCCATCGGTCGCGCAGGTCGCAGTCCTGCTTTCCGCGCGGAACTATTCGTAGAGTTAGATCTCAATGGTAGTGGAACTATTGGCGACGCCACTGGTGAGCTTCCCGCAGGCGGCATGCCATATCCCTCACCGATTACTTTGTCGGCGGCGGAACCCACTCCTGCTAATGGCGCCGGTCGCTCGGGATATACGCGTTATATAGCGCCACGACCTATCCGGTTGGGCACTCCGCTTGAGATCTCTGCTGCAGCTGTGAACTTTGAGATGCGTTTTCCTGAGACTCGCAACGACGGAATCTTTGTGACCACTCCCACCGGTCGTAAAGCACCTGCAAAATTCACCGGCGCTTCGCCTTTGATGGGACCCTAATCCTATTTACGCGGCCAATTACGCCGATGCACCACCACCTCGGCGTCCTGCCTAAAAGGGGTTACATAGAAGAAAACTGCCCCTTTTGTCTTTGAACTCACCAAACGGCAGTTCCGATACTTTCCGTTGGTTCGATCTTCCTTTTTAAATTGGGTGAAATAGACCTTGAGATTGGCCTTCTCGGCGGAGTCGGTAGGGCTGAGTAAGCAGGGCGCCGCTATACTGGGGCTGATAGATCCCAGAAGTATCCCCAAGGAGCCTCCCAGTATGCCCAAGGCTTTTTTGGCCGCGTCCATAACCTTACTACTAGCCTAGCACAGGCTCGGGCGCGTTCTGAGGCGATAGCGTAATCCGCCCTGCATCTTTGCTGCAGAACCGGGTAAGGAAGAGAGCATGGAAGCCGAGTTAGGGCGCTATTTTGAAGGCCGTCTCTATGAGACCAAGATGCTGCTGAAGACCATGTATGACCTGGGATGTGGTCAGGGCAAAGATGTCGAGGTTTGGATCGAAGGGCGAGAGTTGGTTTTCGGTCGGGGAGAACAAGGCCGAAACCGAGGTTTTATGCGGCTGATTCCCCAAGAGATCTCCATTATTTTGGGCTTTCCTATTGGAGATCAGCTTTTCGACCCCAAAAACCGTGCTAAGGGGCCGCCTGGCTCGCAAAAGAGCTTGGTGATTCGTGATGCAGCCGATCTAGACCCTTATGTTCGGCGCATGATCAGCCAAGCCTATGCTTTGGACGCTTAGTCTTCCCAATATTCGGAAACCATCAATTTGGGAGGCTTGTTCTTCTCGATGCGTCCGCGAACGATGTAGGTCTTGCCTAGCTCAAAAGGTGCGCACTCGATCTTATTGAGAGGACCTTTGCAGCGAATATCTACCACTTTGCCTTTGTGCTTGGCGGTTCCGCCCAAAACTAAAGGCCAGTCGGCAATACCTTCATCGGCCAGATCGACTCCAGTGTCGACCACCAAGGGGCCCCGGCAGAACTGGCAATTCTTGCAATAGGTTTTCCATTCGCCATCGGGCGTCTCCAGGCGGCAGCGTGCGCCGGATTTAAACTTACCCCGCATCAAAACACGCTTTCCGACGTGTTTATCTAAGTTGCGCACCACCTCTTCAGCAGGCACCGCATTTCCCGGTTTGCAGGCGCTCAAAGCCAAGCAGGCGGCGCCAAAAATGAAGAGTAACTTTTGATAGTTAGCTTTGCGAGCGAACATAAGTATCCTTTTTCAAACTATCTCTCGTTGAACGGAGAGGGGTAGGGCGGTCAAGAGCTGCCGAAGCCCGGTTGCGGCCCCAATCAGGGTTGGCGATAGGGCCCTCGACTTCGCATTCTAAATAAAGATGCTCGGCCCCGCGATAGATATGCCTACCTTCGCGATGGCGGTGTTGAATAGTTGCCGCGGAGTTCGACCCAGGCAACGAAAGAAGCTCGATAGTTTCAGCAGGAGTGACCTTCTGCTCAAAAAGTACAAAGTATTGCTGCTGCCGAGTGATGTAGAAATCTAATAGATGGGGCTGGGCTTGTTTGCCTCGATGAGCAGTCTTCTCACCTAAGCGCTTGAGGCCCATGTGGGCACGTACCTTGGCGGTGAGAAAGCCCTCGGCTGCATGGTGGTGACCGGTGGATTGGCCCACCACCAACAAGTGTGCCTGACCTTGGTAGACATAGACTCCGGGCTTGAGCGAAATCCACCAGGGAGCTTCATCTTCCCCAGCGGGCTGGGCTTGCACGGTTGTAGCTTTTGCTGGAGGCGGACTTGGGCATTCTTGCGCTGCTGGGCCCCTACCTAGGGGGGAAGAAGCGGGGGTCCCTCCAGCAATGCAGCCGCTCAGCAACACCGCACTCCAAGTAAGCCACCCTTGCTTCATGGCGCTACGAACCTCATGCGACCAAAACGGACGATGTTGTGGAAGTCGCCGACCATGGGGGGAGACCAAGCGGTGTATTCGCCTTGGGTCTTGCCGTTCACCCGATACTTTTCGATGCGGAAGGCATTCATGCGCCACTCGTCGCCGACCTTGACCGGTTTGGAGAGTCCACGAATTCCTGAAAACGGCACAACCCATTCGCTCACCCAACCCCGGTCTTTGTCCAGAGTATCTAGGCTTCCGTCGCGAACTGTCCCTACCGTCTGGCCCGCATTGTAACGAGTGTTCATACCTATGCGTCGGCCATCGAAAGAGGCATCGAAGATCACTCCGGTGGGGGAGGCTTGTAGCTCGACGTAGGGACCCAACTCAGGGAATTGGACCTCGGGCATGAGGAATAGTTCCACAGTTTCGTGTTCGTAGATGGGGTCGTCCCGTTTTTTGTAGCGTTCGGTGATGTCTTCATCCACCGACTCGAAGGCGACGTAGAGGTTCTTGTTGTCAAAGAGTAGTCGCAGCTTGGTGGGAAAGCGTGGCTTGGGGTTGCGACCCATGGTGTCGCGGAAGGTCAGTACTTCGGCGCCTTGCCAGGCAGGTTCGTCGAGTTTGCCATCGGGGGTGATCACCTCTGAGGTCTTCTTGACCAAGGAGATGGGCAAGTCAGAGTTAGGTGCTGCGCCAGCTACCTTGAGCCTACCGATTCTCATGCGATTGCGGCCATCATTGATGCCTGGTTTGGCGGCAACCAAAGCCCGGTCGGCACCCTTGAAGAGGCCGAGGTGGAGCAATATGCTGCCGGTCGCTAGCTCCCGTGGGATTTGAATCTGGTGGCGATCTTTCCAGATCTCCCCCGCCTTCCAATCTTGAACTCCGACCTTCCCGTCAATGGGGGCGTGGTCTCCCACCAAAGCCCGCCCGGCTCCACCAGGGAGATCGCCATGAAGGAAGATCTGATGGGCCTTACTGAAGGGGCTTTTGACCTGGAAGTAGTGGCTAAGAGTGACTTTTTGGCCACGCTTGGGTTCTGCGGGATCGAGGTCATAGCCGAGATAGCTGATCACACCAGTGCCAGCTCTCTCTCTGAGCTCCGCTTGAACCGAGATTTGAGGCTTCGCGGAAGCCACAGTGTGCTGCTTAACCGCCTCCGGACTACGGCCTTGAGGCGCCGGAGATTTGCAGCCGTAGAGGCTGAGGGAAACCAGATAAAGGATACGCAGGGAAAAACGCACGACTCCCCTTACTATGGTTAGGCGGATGAGGCATCCGCCAGATCAGTTTCAGTGAACTGCTTGCCAGCCCCGGCCAGCTGTGGTCGTTTGGCTGCCTTAAACGGTCGCTGTAAGTAAGAACGGGAGTTCAGAAACCGGCGATCGGCGTTACGAAAGTAACAATAGTGAACGCGCATTTTATGCCACCCCAACTGGGCAGCCCCTACATGCGCGGAAACCTTATAAACCCGAGGAGCTTCGTAATGGGTACGAGTCTTGCCTCGGGAACTTCAACCGATCGCATTTGTGATGGGCTTAACAGGTACGAAGGGAAACCACTTTGATAGTCGCTGAGAGAAACTCAAAAGCTGAAACACCCAAAGTGCCCTCTCGTATGCCCAGAACTAGACATGATTTACATGTCGTAACCACGACGGTCGGTCGGCTCCCCACGGGGGCACATGGAAATCTTACTTCATGTGCATGGGGAGCATCTTGGTGAGCACGATGAACGGAGGACGCGGAATGACGGAGAGGAATGCCGTAGGCAAGCTCCTGGCTATCCTCGGAGCTTCGGCAACTATCGCCCTAGGCGTTGCGGGCTGCGTACCACGCAACGATGATATTGATAGGGTTCAGCCGGGCTATGTCCGGAAGGCAATCTTCCAGACAGAGGACGAATGGTATTACCGACGCACGATTGCAAAGTCGGAAACCACGCAACAGTACATTATTGAGGGTCATGGCGATATCGCCCTTGATCGAATCAAATTCGAGGTTCAAGAAGACTACCTCATTGCATACAAGCCTTACGAGGCCATTCCTGGCATTGGCTATCAGGAGCTGGAAGGAAACACCTTCTACAAAGGCACCATCCTGGCAGCTTGGCCAATTACCAGTCATTTCGACATTATCCGACAGTATGATGCGCTGACCGGCAACGACACAAACTTGATTGTGGAGAATGCCGTCGATCGTCCTTGGCACGAGCGCGATTACATCCGGGTCGCTTGGAACGACAATCAGATTGAGGGTTCCTACCTCGCTGACACCAGTGGTTACTGGATTCCCGTCAGCTTGGTGACCAACGGCGACTACTGGGTCAGCCTGCAGGAAGAGCCCACCGACCCCTACGCTTCACGTTTTGCTGAAGATTACGTTGAGGTCACCAACTCTTCCTTCTTGGCTATGGACCTGCTGATGTGCGCTGCCTTCACCGGCTACAGCTACGCAGGCTACACCAACTGCGGTTACGGTGAGGCAAAGGTTCGCCACAGCTTCCGCCGCATCAAGACCCCCTCCGACTACATCCCACGCAACTATCCAGACTCCGTGGTTCGTAAGGGCGCAGATGGCAAACCTATCTACGACCCAGATACCGGCGAAGTAGAGCGCGTCTCTTACTACAACCGCTTTGGTATCTTCCGCATCGAGGTTCCCACCTACGATCGCGGTTATGGCACCACCGAATCCGGCCGTTTGTTCCGGGCTATGCTCTTCAACCTCTGGGAGCGTCACACCGACGACAGTGGTCAGGAGCTTCCTTACTCTCAGCGTACTGAGAAGCCGATCGTCTATTATCTCAACGCTGACTTCCCTGAGCGCTACTGGAAAGCTGCTGAGACCGACGCCAACGGTAAGAGCGTCGTCGAAGAAGTGGCTGAAGATTACTCCCGTATCTTCACCAACATGGTTGCTGACCTGAAGGGCGTTGACGCCAGCCAGGTTAAGGACATGTTCCAGATCAAGCCTAACGACTGTAACGAAGACAACATCGTCTCCTACGTAGGCGACCAGTCTGCACTGCTTCACGCTGTGCGTCGTGCGGTCTGCCGCGAGGGCGAGGCTTGTCCTGAAGTAACTACTGGCAACATCCGCGACGTCATCGGTGTTGGTAACCTCATGAAGGTTTGCACAAGCCTCGAAGCCGCCACCATGGATCTCGGCGACCAGGCTTTCTCTTGGCAGCGTATCGGCGACGCCCGTTACAACATGCTGGTTTACCTGAACAACCCACAGCGTTCGCCTTGGGGTGGTTATGGTCCCATGCACGCTGACGCCCGTACCGGTGAGACCGTGTCCGCAACCTCCTTCATTCGTGGCGTAAGCTACGAGGTCGGTGCTGCGAACGTTGTCGACTACATCGAGTACATGCGCGACGAGAAGACCACCGGAGAGATCATCTACGGCCAGGACATTCGTCGTCACATCGCAGACACCTTGCAGCGCAAGGGTGCCCTGTCCAACATGGAGCCTGCTGCAGGATTCATGGACCGCCTCGACGGTCGTATGGACCGCTTGGGCGCTACTCGCGATGAGCTTCTCCAGGAGGCCCCCAACAGCCGTCACCAAGCTAACCGCTTGGAGCGCATCAAGGGCACCCCCGTCGAAGAGCGCGTGTTGAGCATGGAGTCTCTCGCCATGGCAGGCTCAGGCACCTGGCACCCCACTCAGAAGGTTACTGATGAGTTGAAGGACCGCGCCTCACCGCTTGGTATGTTGGAAGAGCAGAACCCTCTTTCCTCTCAGCATGCGGCTGCTAAGGCTACCCTTGGCGCCATGGGTTACTGCTTCCTCGAAGCAGACTTCGACCCCCACTGGGCAGGTATGGCTAAGGCTCTTGAAGGTCTTGACCGCAAAGAGCGCTATCGCATCGTTCGCGAGCGGATGGTTAAGCACGTGATTCTTCACGAGCTTGGTCACAACGTTGGTTTGGCTCACAACTTTGAGGGCACCTACGACGCCTTGAACTACAACGAGAAGTTCTGGAACCTGCAGAGCGCCTCCGCTCAGGAGAAGCGTGACCAGGCTCAGGATGAGTTCCGCCAGACTTCAGTGATGGAATACATCGCTCAAGGTAAGGGCGCTTTTGGTGACTTCATGGGCAAGTACGACGAGGCTGCGCTTCGTTTTGCTTACGGTAACCAAGTTCAGGTTTTCGATGGTCCCAACGTGGACACCAACCTCAAGGGTGGTGAAGATCTTCGTGCGTGGCGTTATCTCAACGACTACACCAAGATTCCTGACCATCTGTGTGGACCTGGTGGTTGCGCCGATGAGGCTGCTAAGCAGGCTGTTCTCAGCCAGCGTAAGTGGGTGAACTTCGACCCGCAGAATCCTCCTGCGAAGGAAGTTCCGTACCTCTTCTGTGACAACGCCTGGAACCGGTTGACCCCGTTCTGCGCAACTTTCGACTACGGCTCCAACATGAGGGAGATCGGTGCCAACTACTACTCAATGTGGTCGGACTACTTCTTCTTCAACAACTTCGTTCGTAACCGCCTCGCACCGCTGAGTTGGACCCCCACTCGGGCCATGATTCCTGCTCAATACGCGATGGATTACACCAATATGCTCGGTCACTATTTCTATTATCTGAATGTGACTGGAGGGGAAGAGTTCCGGAACTCCGACCTTCGCGAGGATATGGCAACCGCCTTGGCTAACGGCATCAACTTGGCTGCTGAGATTGTCTCAACGCCTCGTCCTGAGCGCATGTGCCCCTGGCCGAACGTAACTCCGCCCATCTACATCTCTCACCGCTTCTTCCGTGGAAACACTTGTGATGAGTACGCCCCCATCGACTCTGCCTATGCGATTGACGCTCAGGCTATCGATGTACCTTTGGGTGACTCTCGTCCTGTCTCCATCGGTTTGACTGAGGACTATGAGGAATGGGGCTGGGCCTATGTTGGGTCCTTCTTCGACAAGACCAACGTGATCTACATGTTGGGCTACCGTCGTCCCACCCTGCAGCGCTTCAACTACTCGTTGGACTTCCGCAACTACTACATCAACCTTTACCGGTTGTTTGAGCCAGAGTTGCTTGAGTTCTACGACGGCCTGATGAACCTCGACGGATTCTTCATTCGTGAGGCCACTGCACGGACCCTTGGCTCCTACTGGTGCCGCGACACAGACAACCCCAACAGCGCCTATATGGGACACTTCGAGCCTCGCAAGTTGCTCGACCCAGTGACCAATACTTCGCTGCCAGGACCTTCTGCTAACTGCACCCAGCCCGCGACCATCATGCCGGCATTCGTTACGAATACGCCGTTCAATGCCATGTTGGCCGCTCACGCATTGTTCTCTTCCGACTTCGACGCTCAGCTCGACATGGGCAAACAGTTGAAGATCTACGTGAAGGGCGCAGACGACGACTACATTTCATGGGGAAATCTGCCTGACTGCGAATCTGCACCTGCTAACTCAGAGTGTATTTGCACCATGGTGGACTCACTGACCGGCCTCGAGTACCGCGGCTACCAGGGCCTGGAGACTCCAGAACCTGGCCAAGACCCACGACAGAGCCTAGCCTGCCGTTTGGTCGAATTTGCCAAGGACGCACAGTCTAACTACGAGCAGAGTCAGAACGACCCCCGTTACAAAGACAACTGGCGTGAGTGGGTAGAGCGCTTAGAGTATGCACGGCAGCTCTATCGCATCTTCCACGTGCACTAGAGGAAAGGAGAAGAGACAGATGAACATGCGTAAGTATTTCAGAGCATCAGCTGGATTATCTCTGCTCCTGTTAGCGGGTTGCTTGGGTGAAAGCCAAACTGTTGATCGCACCCAACCCAATGCTTTGGATAAATCCCTGTTTGAGGGCATTTGGTACTACCGAGCTGCCGTTGTTGAGGCTGCTACTGAGTCTGGAGCGACTGAGGGCATCACTTCCAACATGGAGAAGCTGCGGTGGGACATCACTAAGGACCGCCTCATCGGCTATCGTTCCTATGAGTTTGTTCCTTATGCCGAAGGCTTGAGCGACGAAGGTCGTGATTTCTTCGGGTCACCTGTGGTGGCCTATAAGATTGAAAGCCACTTCGACATTCAGCGCGGTTACAGCACCACTACTGGTGTTGAGAACAACACCATCGTTGAAAACACCACCGATCGTCCTTGGTTCGAGCGTCAGTACATTCGTGTTGACTGGTCTACCAATATTGTCGGTCGACCCACTAACTTCTGGACTGGTTGGTCCGCCTACCCTGACGCTTACTTTAGCGGCACGGCTTTGGTGGGTTATTACGACCAAGGCTTGGAAGAGACGGACGCAGATCGCCCCGTCTTTACCCAAGACTACTTTGACGTAACCAACCGCTACAACATGGCTCCGGCTCCTTACTTTTGCCGGGTGATGTTGTTGTTCAACTCAGTGCCCCGTTGTGGTGCTGGTACCGTGAAAGTTCGTCTCTCCTTCCGCAAGGTGGATGAGAAGGACGACTACGAGTCCCTGTACTACCCCGACATTGTTGAGCTGAAGGACGACAGTGGTAATGCCATCGTGCTGAACGGTGATGGCCGTGATTGTGATTCTGGCTATGACCCCTCAAACTGTAGCATCAGCACCTACCCCTATGACGCTGCTTACGGTAACTTCCGTAACAACCGTGTTGCTTTCGATGAAGAGCGCTTCCTGACTCGTACTGGCCGTATCTACATGGCTGGTCGATTCGACCTTTGGGAGAACTCTTATGACGACGCTACCGGCTCCGTGATCGATTACAAGGACCGCGCACCTCGTCCCATCGTCTATTACAACAACGTCAAGACCCCTAAAGAGATGGAGCCAGCCATTCAAAAGATGGCTTCCGACTGGTCAACTCCCTTTGACGAGACCGTTGCCTTCTTGAAGGGCTACACCTCAGCAGATGGACAGCCTGACCTGGCTCGTCTTCGCCAAGAGTTGGCCAACGCCAACAAGGGCGACGGCATGCTCCAGATCAAGGCTAACAACTGTAACCCTGACGCTATCAACGCCTACGCTACTGCCAATGGCTACACCGAAATCGTGAACCGCATCGCCGGTTCCGCTGAGCGGGTGGCTTTGGGCAATGTTGAGCAAGTATGTGCTGCTATCCAGTACGCTCAGCTTCAGTCCGGCAACTACACTCTCGATCGTAAATTGGCTGAGACCAATGACGACCTAGAGTTGGCCTTCACCTGGCAGCGCAAGGGCGACCTTCGCTACAACATCAACAACTATGTTGGTCAGCTCCAGGCTTATGGTCCTTGGGGTGTGGCTCAGTTCGGTCAGGATCCCGAGACCGGTGAGTTTGTTGCTAACATGGCCAATTACTTTGGCACTGCTGGTGACCGGATTTCTCAAAGCGGTGTGGACACCATTCAGTGGCTCAATGGCGACCTTAGCCAGGATGAGCTCTTCCGTGGTGACATTACTCGTAACGCAGTCGTTTCTCGCCGTTCTGGCGTAAACGGAAGCATTCGCAGCTCTGTGAAGCAGATGCTGATGAACCGCGAGGCTGAGATCAAGGACGCCGCTGGCGATTCCTTCGCTCCCGATAGCTACACTGGTGCAGACGACGACGCTTTCAAGCGGATGTGGGCTGGCACTGACATCGAAAAAGAGTTCCTCGTAAATGACGATGTTCTTCGTTCTTTCGCTGGACCTGCTCTTTATCAGCCTGCCAACTCCATTCCTCCACTAGGTGCTCCAGGGCCCCTTTCTGGTGGTGTGAGCGTGGTTCCTGGCGATGTTAGCCAAGAGGCTCTTGAAGCTGCTTCTCCTGTGAACTGGGGACTTTCTCCTGAGAGCAACTCTTACATGAAGGCTGCTGAAGACTTCGGTAAGCGTGCCTACGATATGGCGGAGTTCTTCGACCCCTCCATTTCTGGTCTGGCTGAGTTCTTCAAGGGACAAGATCGCGAGTACATCAACCAATGGATGCGCACTGAGCTGTATCGTGCAGTTCAAACCCACGAGATGGGGCACACCTTGGGTCTGCGTCACAACTTCCGCGCTTCTTTCGATGCGCTGAACTATCGTCCTGAGTTCTGGGGTAAGGCACCTCAGGGTGAAGGCGCTGGCGTTGAGTACTGGAACACTCCTCCCACCAAGGAGAACCCAAATCGCGGTAACGAGTACAAGTACGGCTCCATCATGGACTATGGCTTCGACATTGCCCATGAAGGTTGGCACGGCATCGGACCTTATGATGCAGCGGCTATCCGCTTCATGTACGGTCAGTTGGTTCACACCTGGGACACCAACAAGATCTCCATTCCTGACCCCCGTAAGTACGGCAAGTTCGCAGCCCGCTGTGGCCATAACTTCGCTCCTTTCGGTCTAGGAACTTTGAGCTTCTACATGGCCCCTGAGCATCTTCCATTGCTCTACGGTTCACAGGCTCCTGATCAAAGTGCTTGCCAGGACGACTACGACACCAACACCGATTGTGACTCCGAGATCG
>SPJK01037091.1_pt1 | contig 12399 bp, 6 predicted proteins | sample 3741771 | NCBI WGS metagenome assembly SPJK01 (sample SAMN10925997, study PRJNA522277) | cold seep metagenome | isolation source: Elba SIP-enriched marine methane seep metagenome, extraction at timepoint T2 | place: Italy: coast of Elba, Mediterranean Sea | reverse complement strand
GACGGGTAGACGGGTAGACGGGTAGACTGGCCGACGGGTAGACCGGTAGACGGGCCGACGGGTAGACCGGCTGACGGATTGACCTCCCACCAGCAATCCTTTTCCTATCTTCACGCTATGATCTGGGATGTGACTATTCGCGGTTTCAAAGCCTTCCTAAAATTAGAGCGAGCACTCTCCGAGCATACTATTGCCGCCTACGAGAGGGACATCCGCAAACTGGAACAGTTCTTCCTCCTGCAGGAGATTGAGGTGACACCCACTACGGTACAAAAAAGCCAACTCGAAGCATTTTTAGCCTGGCTCAATGACCTGGGCTTAGGTGTTCGCTCGCAGGCTCGCCTCTTGTCAGGACTCAAGACCTTCTATCGTTATTTACTCACGGAAGAATTGATTGAAGAAGACCCTACCGAACTCCTGGAAGGGCCAAAGATCAGTCGCTATATCCCGGAAGTGCTCACTTATGAGGAAATACAAGCCATGTTGGCAACCATAGACCTGAGCACCCCGCATGGCCTGCGCAACCGTGCCATGTTAGAAGTGCTTTATGCTTCCGGGCTCCGGGTTAGTGAACTCATCAAACTACGGCTACAAAACATCCACTGGGAGATCGGTTTCCTCAAGATTTTAGGTAAAGGCAACAAAGAACGCCTGGTTCCTATCGGGCAAGAGGCGCTAAAACACCTTCGTTTCTATCTGGAGGGCGTACGGCGCCATATGGCAAATATTAAGCCCGAAGGGGCGCCCTTCGTTTTTCTTAATCGCCGGGGAAATACACTAAGCCGGGTAATGGTTTTCACAATCGTCAAAAACTGCGCAAAAGCAGCAGGCATCGAGAAGTCAGTAAGCCCTCATACCTTCCGCCACTCGTTCGCCACACATCTCATTGAAGGCGGTGCCGACCTACGTGCTGTGCAAGATATGCTCGGTCACGAATCCATCCTCACCACCGAGATTTATACCCACCTGGATTCCGACTTTTTGCGCGAGACAATTATGCGCTTCCACCCAAGGAATAAGAGATAGTTTGACTAAGTCTGAGGGTGTAAAAGTATAAAGGTGTAAGAGCTAAAGTTCCAACGAACATTTACACTCTTACACCTTTAAACTCTTAAACTAATTCGACTGAGCTGACTGGTTACATCTGCCGGATCTCCCCGGCCAAATTCGTCTTGGTGTACTTGTGATTGGGCTCTCCGCCATAGTAGATCATACCGCCCGTATTGGCCGTAGCGTCCAATTCATCGAGGGCTAGTACAAGGGCTTTTCCGCCCGTATTAGCGCGCACTTCCGTGCGAGTCACCTGGAGGTCGGAAGCATCATATTCACCGCCGGTATTGGCCGTTGCAAATTGCGTCTCAGCCGTGCCGGTAAGCTCTAAGATGGCGCCCTCAGCAGCACCTGCTTCCAGCGTTTGAGTGGCAATATCGAGAGTCACCTCGGCACCACTGGTAGCTTTGACTTCAAGACGGTCGCTCGTAATGCTTTCATTGCTGCGTAGGTGAGCGCCAGCTGCCGCTCGAACCATGTATAGATCGGTGTATTGTACACGAACACGGACGCGCTCGTACCGGTCTGTAAACCAACCATCAACCAAGCCGATCCGCAAGGTATTCCCACGTCTTGTCAGGTTGATCTTATCTTCTGGCACATCAGTCGATTCAATAATGACCCGTTCTTGCGTACCGCGCTCCAGCACAACATCTAGTTTGCCGGAAACGACTAATTTATCGAATGGTTCTACACTTCGTGTATCCTGCGAATAGGCAGTAGAAACGGATACAAATGCAAGGGCAAGCAAAAGATATTTCATGGTCGCTAGTTTTTTTTGGGTGATTAACTACACCTATAGGATGGGGTATTCATGGGTAGCCCCCTATGCTAAACGCAGGAAAGTGAAAAAGCGTACTTGGAAAAAAGACTTCTGCGATAAGTTACGCCTACTCTTCGCGAACGATAGCCGGGACGCGAGTCGCTCGTCTGGCAGGCAATAGAGAGGCCAGGAAACCGATACTAAGTACGGTCAACGCAACCACAGGAAAGTCATACCAGCGCATACTCACAGGATAGGCGTCGAGCAACATACCTACGGGCAAAGTAATGATGCCCACCGTTTTTTGGAGTACGTAAATAGCACCGGCCAGAGCAAAACCACAAGCAATACCGAATCCACACATCAAGATCCCTTCAAGCAGGAATAAGCGCCGAACGCCCTGACTCGTCATGCCCATTGATTTCAAAATGGCGATGTCTTTTTGTTTTTCGAGTACGATCATCCACAGCGCACCGATCAGATTGAAGCTGACCAATAGCATCATGAGCCCCACAATCGCAAAACTGAGCCACTTTTCGATGCGCATCAATTTCAGGAAAGAAGTCTCTTGTTCATAACGGTTCTTGACCGCATACTCCTCCCCCATGATCTCCTGGATAGCATCATACGTATTGCTGACATCATAGCCTGGGTGTAGTCGTATTTCAAGTGCGCTACAGGCTCCCGGCAAGGCCAGCAGCTCACGAGCCACCTCAATGGAGGCAATGACATACTGGTTTTCAAAATCTTGCTGTACCAGGAATGTCCCGGTCGGCACAATGGTTCGCGAATTAAAGGGTCGATTATTAAACAAGCCGGCTCGCCGTTTGCGCTTGGGCATATAGGCCCGCATTTCGGCGAAATCATCTTGCACATCGATGCCCAGCTTATTGCGAATACCAAGGCCTACGATAGCGGTGTGTTTGGCATTGCTGTCAATGTCATAGAAGCCCTCCCGAACGGTGGAGTCAATGCCATTGACCATGTGGTAGTATTCGTCGACACCCTTTAGCAGCCCAATATCCTGGTTCTCCTGGTATTCGAAGAGGGCTTTTTCTTCCAGCACCTGCGACACCACAGCTACCCCATCCATGTTTTGCAGACGGTACAGGTCAGTAGAGTCAGGCACAAAGGTTTTCCCTTGAACCGGCGTGACCGTTACATCCGGATTGAAGTTGTTGTAAAGACTGAGGAAGAGGTCTTCAAAACCATTAAAAACAGACAGGATCAGCACCAATGCTGCCGTGCCTACCGCTACGCCGAAGACCGCAATGCCAGTGATGATATTGATGGCATTAGTCGAGCGCTTGGCAAACAGGTATCGACGGGCTATTTTTAATGGAAGGTTCATATATGGCGACTAAGGTAGGGCTTATGGAGGAACAGACCAACAGACCAATAGTCTAACGGTTATATCCGTGTAAAAGTGTAAATGTAAAAAGGTGTAAGGGTTGTGTTCCTCAGAACATTTACCCCCTTACTCTTTTTATACGCTTAAACTGGGCCAACAATCAACTCAGCCAATCATCGATTCAATCTGCCAAGCTGACATCGGACATTGGACATCGGACGCCGGACCAATAGCCCAACTGTTTTATACGTGTAAAAGTGTAAATGTGAAAAGGTGTAAGGGTTGGAGTTCCTAAGAACATTTACACCCTTACACCTTTACACTGATTAGTCTAGCTCGCCTCCCTGCGCTTCCGATACGCCTTGGCTCCGCGGTAGATCATGAAGCAAAACAAACCAATGCCAATCGCTAAGTACCAGTAATTCAAGCGACCCGACTTTCCGAAAACGGTGATGAACGGTATGGCTACAAGAAAGAGGGTAGGTACCTCATTAAAGAGACGTAATTGCCAGGCTGAATAGGGGCGTTCTCCATCAGCCATACTCAACATGACGCGCTTGCAACGCAAATGGTAGACAAGCAGTAGTACCAGTAAAAAAAGCTTGGCAATCAACCAACCTGTGGTACCCATTGCGAAGTAGCCAAAGCTGGTGACGCCAGCCAGGTCAGCGACGATCATCCCTAAGCCGGCGGCCCAAGTGATCATCATAGCCGGATTGCAGATGACACGGTAGACGCGGCCTTCCATGATCATATACTGATCGGTCAAAATTTTCCGGGCCGGTTCTTCCTGCTCATCCGCCTCCACGTGGTAGACAAAAATGCGCACCAAGTAGAACAGGCCGGCAAACCAGGATACGAAACCGACGACGTGCAAAGACTTGAGGAATAGATTGAGTTCCATAGCAGAAAGGTTGGACCCACCCGAAATCCCTCCAGGCAAGGAGGGGATTAATATCTATGCTTTAAAGCCCTTCCATAAAGGGAGGGGTTGGGGTGGGTCCACAAGAAACACCTTTTTTGGCATTCTGCGCATCTTTCCAACAAGGTCAACAACTACCGGATCATTTTTTGACCAAAACCTGATGTAATGGCAAATCGCAAAGCACGCCGCGAAAGGCCTGCAATCAATGCCGGTAGTATGGCAGACATCGCTTTCCTCCTGTTGATCTTCTTTTTGGTAACTACAACGATCCTCTCCGATAAGGGCATTTTGGTAAAATTGCCGCCATGGGCCCCAGATCAGCCCACCGCAGAAGTTCGAAAGCGAAACTTACTGCCTGTCGCTATTAATTCCTTGGACCAACTGTTTGTCCGTGGCGAAGACATGGCTGTCAATCAACTACGGGATGAGGTGAAGGAATTCGTCCTCAACCCCTCTGCCAATCCACATTTAGCGGTCAAACCTTCTCAGGCCGTTGTTTCACTGATCAATGATCGCAGTACCAGCTATGCTACCTATCTAAGCGTTTACAACGAACTAAAAGCAGCCTACAATGAGATGTGGAACGAACAGGCCTGGCGCGATTACGAGCGGCCTTACGATGAATTGAATCTGGCGCAGCAAAGAGCCGTCCGGGACGTTATCCCCTTGGTGATTTCAGAGGCAGAGCCGGTAGACTATGCCAATGCGACAGAGGGGTAATCGGGCGCTTTTAAACAAGGGCTAGTCGAAAAATGCCCTTCTGGTCATGATCAATGGCAGGCCGATCAAAAACAGCGCAACCAAATTGATCAATATGATATTATGGACGGCCCCATAGTAAAGCGAGATACCACTATCAATGGCAAACCAAGACAATAAGCCCAGGCATAGGGTTTGGTAAGCCCATTTCTCTTTCCGTTTATAGGCATGCTCCGAAATCATGATCATCATGAGGTGGAAGCCAACAATGGTACCGCCGATAATACCAAACAACCAGTTCTTGAAAGACTTGAGACTTCCAGTCCACTCCTTTCCGTCAAAGAAAAGGTCGATGGTGTACGCGTTATGGATTTCGAAGAACAGAGAATTACCCGCAAAGGCTACCAACAGGCCAATGACTACGGTAAGTACATTTGCCCAGGTGAGCCACTTTTGCCAAAACGAAAAGGATCGCTCGCTCATATCACAATGAATTTAGTTCAGCTACCCAGTTTTACCTGCTCAAGATTGCCCGAGGACGAAAATGACCATTTCAAAGGTACGCAAGCCACAATTCAATAATCCGTAGCAAAAAGCATTTTCCCTACACGCTGAGCTAGACTTTCGGCAGTAGTCGGTATAGAGACACGGGCCCCTACGTGCCCTAAGGTCGAGGGTAGAGCGATATAAGGGACCAAGAGCTAATTTTCAACATCAGTAGTTGGAACCAATCTTGGGAATTACATCTTCTCAAATAGTTGCTATCTCTCTACCCTCTACCACAGTGACGATCTTATCGTCACGTCTCCCTCTACGACTTTCGGTTATGTCGAAAGTCTAACTGAGGGGTCAATGGTGAATTTCCACCGGCTATTGGATTTACCCGATCCAAAAAAAACGGGCAGCTGCTCGGAGGCAGCCACCCGTGTAGGGGACATCAATATGTCCTACTCTCTCTACGTATCCTTAGTTACCACGCATGATGACTATCTGATGCGTGATTGGGTCATCGTCTTTAAAGAAGACTTTTACAAAGTAAGTACCAGAAGGCAGTTCGCTCACATTGAGTTCAAATGCTCCGTCTGGCAGTTCGTTGTATGAACGGAAGAATACCTCCTGGCCATACAAGTTGTACATCGTAATGTGTCCGGCTTGGCCACCCCAATTCCGCGGCTCAATCGTAATGTAGTCGCGCGCTGGGTTCGGGTAGATAGCCGAGAAGCCTGGTCCGCCAAGGTCGAAGATGATGACTTCGCCTTCACCAGTTTCGCGGTCCTTCTCGCAGGATATACTAACAGTACATACTTGCGTACAACCATTGGCATCGGTTACCGTTACTGCAAAGTTTTGCGTCGTGTAACCTACCGTATAAGTAATGGTCGAAGTGCCTTGACCTCCTGTAATGAAGCCGTCGCAATCAATCATATCCCATTGATAGGTATACGGTGGCTGACCACCAGTAACGATCACGGTAAGCTCGTTTCCATCAGAGTTACAGTCCACTTCATCAGTAGGTGTGAAGTTGCACTGTAGATCATTAGCAATCACATCGATGATCTGACTCGCCGATGACGTATTGCCACATGGATCGGTAGCGGTCCAGGTGCGTACAATGCGGTACCCGTATGCCGTTCCGGTCGTTTGATCGGAAACCGTTACTACGGTGGCTGCTGTATTGTAGTCATCCTTCACCAATACTTCTCCTGGAGGAGGTACTTCTTCATCACAGTAGATCGTGATGTCGTCCGGCACATTGAAGATGTCTGGTGCATAATCGTCCACGTATTCGAGGATGAAGCTGATCGATCCTGTGTTACCACATGGGTCGGTAGCTGTCCAAGTGTACTGATGGCGGGTTAAGTAACCGTCTTCTTCGCAGTTGCCTTCGGATACTAGAGCAACGCTCACACTAGCAGCCAGGCTGCCGGCACACTCATCGATCACCAATACTGCATCAGCACCAATGTCAGGCAGATCTTGTGGATTGCCCATGGCGCTAGCCGTAGAGATGGTCAGTACATCGCCGTCTTCCAGGCCAGCTAGCCAAGGATGAACAAACGACAGTTCTGGTGCATCGTTATCGTTGCCTAAGAAGATCCGCTGTTCTGCCGTGGTCGTATTACCACAGGCGTCGGTAGCCGTCCAGGTACGAATGCGTACAGGCCCACAAGCGCCTTGCTCGGTCGATTCATCGAAGTCTACTGCAATGGCCGTTCCGCTACATTCATCGAATGCTTCCACATTTGGAACTGGAATCTGGCCAGGTGCGCCGCAATCGTCTTCCGGTACACCACTCAGCACAGGGCCTTCATTGTCGACGATAGCAATTTCCTGTGTAAAGGTGCTGCTATTGCCACAGCCATCAATGGCTGTCCAAACGCGAGTGAAACTCTGCGGGTTATCCGGGCAACTCACCGTTGCTGGTGTCTGATCCGAGAACAGGATCTGACCAACCCCCGTACAAGCATCTGTCACATTCGGGAATGGAATACTCTCCGAACAAGATACTGTAATGGCACTATCATTGTCACCGAATACCGGAGCAGTAGTGTCTATCAGGTTAACAGTAAGACTGTACGTACTGGAATTGTTACAGATATCCGTAGCGGTAATCTCAATGTCGTAGCTCAGCAAGAAGCCATCAGCAGAACAATCGAAGGACGGGAAGCCTAGCTGGCTAAGTGTCCAGGAAACTTCTGTACAAGCATCTGCTACTTCAACATATGGCGTCAGGTCAGGTAAGTTGATCGATCCAGTGGAACAATCAGCTTCCAGGTCGACTTCACTGCCGCTTGGCAAACCTTCCAAACCAGGGTAATTAATCGAAATCTCCGGTCCGTCACCACTCATCAGAGTGATGCGTTGGGTATGCGTGCTGGTGTTACCACACAAGTCAGTAGCCGTCCAGGTGCGATTAATGAATTGCCCGCCACCGCAATCGATCGGATCAGATTGGGTGAATTCAAGGATAGCAAACTCACATTCGTCAAAAGCTTGAACAGCAGGAACAGGTGGCAACTCAGTCACACACACATCTTCAGGTACACCCTGTAGAATTGGCGGTGTCTGATCAACGAGCAAGAAGCGCAGGCTTACCGTGCTGGTATTACCACAATCGTCAGTAGCCGTCCAGGTAGAATAAACGCTGCCGATGTAGCCCGTTTCTTCACAATTCTGGAAGTCTTCCTCTACGAAACTGTATACTACTTCAACGTCTGGATCGCAATCATCAAGAGCGATAGCCGCTTCATCTAACTTCTGCACCCAAACGAGTTCACTGCACTCTACCACTACCTCATCGCCATCTTCATAACCATACAAACCTGGCTCGGTGAAGTGGATCGTTGGTGCATTCGTGTCGGTCACAGCAATTTCCTGTGAGCGACTGATACTATTGCCACAGCCATCAGTAGCCGTCCAAGTACGCACAATCGTGTAAGATTGCGCACAGTTACCTGGAGTGGTCGTCTCCTGCAGGCTTAAGCTTACTTCGCTGCAATCATCAGACACTTGCGGATAGGCAGGTGCAGGGATGTTGTCGCAACTAGCATGAGCATCGGGTGGGAAGAAATCCCAGTTCGGTGGCGTCGTATCAATAATGCGTAAGAAGATGACAAACTCAGAGCTATTGCCACAGTCGTCAGTAGCCGTCCAGGTACAACGCCAGATACTGAGGTAGTCAGAAACACCACAGGTTCCTTCGCTAACCAGTTCGTCGGTCATTGTCACCGTTACATCGGAACAGTTGTCGCTTACAGAAACGTCATCCTCATCAAAGATGAATGGATTCCAATCTGGATCGGCATTGTTGCATTCAACCGTCATGGTTTCACCATCCTCCAGGTCGAAGTCAGGTGTAATGACTGGTGCTTCGGAATCCGGCAATACGTTGACTGTACGGGTAGCTTCGATATCGTTGCCACAATCATCGGTAGCGGTCCAGCGATAGGTTACGCTGTAGCCGTTGCAAACATCCGGATCGTACGGATCAACATTGAATACCACATCTGCATCTCCACAGCTGTCACTAGCTGTTACATCACCAGGATCAGGCAAGTCGTCATCACAGGCGATATCCTGTAGATCTGGTAAGTTGTCAAAGCTAGGATCAGTCGTGTCAATGATCGTGAAGGTCGCATCCTTACTAATGCTGTTACCACATTCATCCGATAGGGTGAAGGTCACGGTAGCTGAACCTGTTTCCCCACAGAGGTCACTAAGTTCATCGAAATCGTCACTAACGGTAGCATTACCACAGTTATCCGCACCACTGAAGCTATTCAGCCAGTCGTTTAGATCAGTAGTATTACCACTACCATCACATTCCACCGTTTCGTCCATCGGCATGTTGACCCAGTATGGATCGGTCGTGTCGACAACTTTGATCATTTGCTCGCAAGTATTGCTATTGCCGCAATCATCTGTTGCCGTCCAAGTACGGATGATCGTGTATTCCTGCGGGCAGCCGCCCGGCATAATTTCATCAGCATGAGTAGGTACCACATCGTCGTCGCAAGCGTCTTGCGCTGTCGCATAGCCGGTTACCGACGGATCTGTGGATGTGCCACATTCTACCGTAGTATTAGCAGGACATGTAACAATAGGACCCTGGGTGTCATCCACCGTAATGGTCTGACAAACTATGGCCGACGTATTACCGCTACAATCAGTAGCTTGCCAACATACGGTGCGTGAGTAGGTTCCTTCGCAATCACCAAGGGTGATTGAGCTTGTCACTACATCAACTATTGGATTAGGGTCACAGGCATCTGTCGCCGTAGGTGGCGTAAATACCGGACCATCCGGGCATTCTATCGTATCATCTGCACCTGGTTGGCCAATCATTGGCGCTCCCGTATCTACAGAAGTAATCGTCTGACAAACGACCGCAGAGGTGTTACCACTACAATCTTCAGCTTGCCAGCATACCGTACGTGAGTAAGTGCCAGGGCAATTACCCGGGGTACTGATATCAGATACTACATTAACCGTAGGATTAGGGTCACAACTGTCGTTCGCCGTAGGCGGAGTAAAGACAGCGTCGTCGGTACATTCGATGGTATCATCTGCACCTGGCTGGCCAATAGTCGGATCGGTCGTATCTACTACCGTAACTGTCTGACAAACCGTTGCGCTTAGGTTACCGCTACAATCTCTTGCACGCCAGCATTTCGTCCGCTGGTAGGTGCCTGGGCAGTTGCCCTGAACCGTATTGTCAGATATTTCCGAAACAATTGGGTTCGGATCACAAGTATCGGTCGCTGTCGGTGGTGTAAACACTGGCGTTCCAGGGCACTCTACCGTGTAGTTAGCACCAGGATTACTGATCGAAGGACCATTGGTGTCGCGAACGCGGATTGTCTGACAAACCACAGCTGAACGATTGCCATTGCAATCAACTGCTTGCCAGCATACCGTGCGTTCATACGTGCCAGGGCAATTACCCGGGGTCGTATTGTCTGAAACTTCCTCAACCATTGGATCAGGATCACAGGCATCCGTCGCCGTTGGCGGTGTAAATACCGGATCAGCTGGACATTCTATCGCGTGGTCAGGGCCAGGATCGCTGATCATTGGTGCCTGAGTATCACGTACAACAATGGTCTGGCAAACTTGACCAGATTCATTACCGCTGCAGTCACGTGCAATCCAGCACTTGACGCGAGTGTAAGTACCCGGGCAGTCGCCATCAATCGTATCGTCCACTACTTCGATGATACTTGGATTCGGATCACAAGTATCCGTAGCTGTCGGTGGTGTAAATACCGGATCATCTGGGCATTCCGCAAATCCGTTATCCCCCGGATCACCGATCACCGGATCAGTCGTATCGACCACAGTAATGGTCTGGCAAACTTCGGCCGACTCATTACCGCTGCAATCCACCGCCTTCCAGCACTTGGTGCGGATATAAGTACCCGGGCAGTTGCCAGGATCAGTATTGTCAGAAGTCATAATGACATCCGGATCTGGGTCACAAGTATCGGTCGCCGTTGGTGGGGTGAATACTGGATCGCCAGGGCATTCCACGGTATGATCATCACCCGGATCGCTAATCACTGGATCAGTCGTATCGACCACAGTAATGGTCTGGCAAACTTCAGCGGACTCATTACCACTGCAATCGACCGCTTTCCAGCACTTGGTGCGGATATAAGTACCTGGGCAGTTGCCGGGATCAGTATTGTCCGAAGTCATAATGACATCTGGATCTGGATCACAGGTATCCGTTGCTGTTGGTGGTGTGAATACCGGATCAGCCGGACATTCCACGGTATGGTCATCGCCCGGATCGCTAATTACCGGATCGGTCGTATCGACCACAGTAATGGTCTGGCAGACTTCAGCGGACTCATTACCGCTGCAATCCACCGCCTTCCAGCACTTGGTGCGGATATAGACGCCGGGGCAGTTACCTGGATCGGTGTTGTCCGAAGTCATAACAATATCCGGATCAGGATCACAGGTATCAGTAGCCGTTGGTGGTGTGAATACTGGATCGCCAGGGCATTCCACGGTATGATCATCACCTGGGTCACCAATCACTGGGTCAGTCGTATCTACAACGGTGATGGTTTGACAGACAGTGGCCGATTCATTACCACTGCAATCGCGTGCTTTCCAGCACACAGTCCGGATGTAGGTGCCTGGGCAGTTGCCCGGGTCAGTGTTATCCGATACTTCGATCACCATTGGGTTAGGATCGCACTCGTCGGTCGCAGTCGGTGGTGTGAATACCGGATCAGCCGGACAGTCAATTGTCATCGAAGGACCAGGATCTCCAATCGTCGGTGCTTGTGTATCAACCACTGTGATCGTCTGAACACAAGAAGTAGAATTACAGCAATCGTCGGTCGCCGTCCAGGTTCTCAGGATAGTATATTGACCAGGACAATCACCTGGAACAATTTGATCACTATGCGTCACGTGAACGTCCTGATCACAGATATCCGTTGCTGTAGCATAGCCGGTATCATCAGGATGAGTGCTCGCGGTACATTCAACTGTGCGATCAGCTGGGCAGAATATATCCGGAGGCGTCGTGTCGATCACGTCGATGTATTGTATACAGGTCTCGCTATTACCGCAAGCATCGGTGCAAGTCCAGGTACGTTCAATTGTATAGCCACAGTCACCATTCATTGGTGGCTCACATGGATAATTGCAGGCATCAGGTCCACCAGGTCCAGGAACAGTGGCATAGTCCTCATTTCCGCCATGCTTAAAGCTAACGGTTAACGAGCTGCCGCTTACAATCGGATCCGGGTGGGTACCGGTCACGCAGATGTAGTAACCGCGGGTCTCGTTGCCGAAACCTTGGTCAAACTTCAAGCCGCAGATGCCGGTGGTTGGATCACCATTAGTGAATTCCGGAGAGCCGGCACCCGGAGTAAGAACAGGGTTGCCGTTCATGAATTCCCAGGTACCGTAATTCGGTACGTTACCAGAATTTTCCAGGCAGGTCTCATTACACTCATCATCGCCAAATACCACATGGCTAATGGCGTTGGTGCCTTGTACATCTACACTGTTGACACAGTAGAAGAAGCAAGTTTGGCAATCGTCACCTCCACCAACATACTGGAGTCCAGCATAGAAAATGGAGTGAGG
>SPJK01024170.1_pt1 | contig 12400 bp, 14 predicted proteins | sample 3741771 | NCBI WGS metagenome assembly SPJK01 (sample SAMN10925997, study PRJNA522277) | cold seep metagenome | isolation source: Elba SIP-enriched marine methane seep metagenome, extraction at timepoint T2 | place: Italy: coast of Elba, Mediterranean Sea | reverse complement strand
GTATTGAGAGTACTGGTTCCCCACCGAAACCGCGTGGGCAGCGTAAATTTCTGACATCGGTACGAAAAACGGAGAGGGGGCTCTATGCTCGGACGGGTCATATCCGTCGCCAATTCAAAAGGCGGCGTCGGCAAAACAACCACCACAGTTTCGCTCGCAGAGGCATTTGCGGCGGAGGGGTACAAGACGCTTGTTGTCGACCTCGACAGCCAGGCCAATGCCTCCCTGCTGATCTATGGCGAGAATGGTGACGAGCGCCTGTATGACGCGATCCACAATTACACCAATGTTTCCGACTATCTGCGCGAGAACTTTCTCGGCGAATGTTTCGCGCACATGACCAAGTTCATCGTTCCGCATGCCAGCGACGTGTCGTTCATGGGCAAGCCGCTCGATCTGTCGCTGGTGCCGGCGACACCGGGCCTGCGCCGGGCTGAGCGTGAACTGATCTATATCCTGACCGAGCAAGGCTATTCGATGACCGCGATTGAAGGCCGCGTCGGCCTGCGCCTGCGCCAGGACATGGCCGACCTGCGCAAACAATATGACGTCATCATCTGCGACTGCCCGCCCGGTATTTCGGCGATGACGGAAGCGACACTGTCCGCCTCAGACCTGATCATCGTTCCGACCATTCCCGATTTCATGTCGACCCTCGGTCTCGACCTGTTCACCGGCGACATCATTGACAGCCTCAAGAAGCGCGGCCTGTCCAACCGACCAGTGGTCCTGCCGACCAAGTTCGATGGCTCCGCGCATCAGAGCATCGTGCTCGAAGCGATGCGCGAAGGTGCCAATGATCCGGCCAGCGAATATGACATCTTCCAGACCGTCATTCCGCAGAAATCAGACTTCGCCGCCAACCCGGTTGAACTCGGCGCCAACCCGACGCTGGCGCAAAAGTGGCCAGGGGATGCGCTCGCCACGGTGAATATGCTATATCAGGAAGTGCAAGCCCGACTCGCGGCACAATCCAAACCGGCAGCAGCTTAGATATCATGGCCCTAATACCAGACGGACGTGCCGCGCTCTCAGCGATCCTCGCTCATGAGACCCAGTTTCCGCGCGTCAAAGATTCTGACCTCTCAGCCGCAGCGATCAAGCTCGCGCGCAAACAGATCATCGCTGCGGGCCTGACCCGTGACGACCTGTTGCAACTGAAAGCCACACTTGGCGATGACATGTTCGAGAAAACGCTCGACAGTCTGACGCCCTATCACGTCAAACTTCTGGCCCGCCGGCTCGACAAGACAGCGGCGGAGATTGAAGTGAATACAGGCAGCTCGGCCCTGTCACATGTTCGCAAAGTCCTCACCGGTGACGTCGCCCCGTCCGACGTCCCTGCCCCGTCAGCTGATGACACCCCTGCCGCGCCTAAGAAGAACAAGTATCTCGGTCGCAAGGCGTTTCGCACCGGGCGCTAGAGCGCGCGAATTCGCGGCCCGCTACCCGTCAGCAACAAGGCGCTGTATTCGGAATCGTTTGAGCGACTTATCCACGTTCGTCGAACGACGAGTTCAATCGTCGACGTCGCGAAAATGCGCCGGCGACCATTATCCAGATGGGAAAATCTTGGGTCACCGGCAGGTTACGGCCTTGGTAAGCAAATCTAACATACGGAGGGCCTCATAATTCGCGGTCGCTCCAAATACTTCGCAAAGTTCGTGCCCAATGCAGGGGCCCAAAAAATGCCTTCCTTAGGCGATGGTGACCACAATCTCCCTTGCAGTTTGCAGTGAGATTTTCGCAATTTGCAGGAATAATGGCGCATCTTGCAGCACGCCAAACCCATCAATCCTTCGATATGGCCATAAATACTAACGTTCGTTGTTCGGTACATCCCTTGCCACTGTGTTGATGTGATCGTCTTGGAATTCGCAGTTCCCAACTCCATCCGCGATCACACCCTCGAGGCGGGTCGTGATTACAGCCCCCACTTAACGCTCGCCTCGAGGACTTAACCTAAGTCAGGAGTGCGACATGAATGGACCAAATACCAGTAAAAGCTTCGGTCAGCGCCGAACCAGCAAAGCTGTAAGTTTCAAAGCAGCGATGCCGATTCCAGTTCTGAGGGTTCATACGAAAACGCGACGCCGGAGCGAGCGCGAAGACTTATGGTGCGTTTGCTATGTTTACGCCGAAGAATTTGGACAAGAGGTCGTCAGAGAAGTTATCGTGCTCGACCTCTCAAAGCATGGCGGACGTGTGCGGTGCCGAAGCCGCGCTGTCTTTCCTAAGAATGTCCGCCTACGAGCTCCTCGATTGGGTCTCGACGTGCAAGCAAGGACAGTCTGGCAGGAAGGCTTCGACACTGGGATCGCATTCGAGGTGTAATCGAAAGGAACAAATCCGGGTATGGGATCGAGGTTCATTTCTGTCCGGCATAATGCCCGCTTTCGGCGTCAAAGCGACATAATGCCAAGATAACAGCCTGACCGAACGTGCGACAATCGTACCTGCGGCGAAAGCGCATCTGGGATCATCTGTTCCGTTTATTATCTTATATCATATACAAAACGGAGCGATCCATGAACACACGTCAAAATCTGCGCCGCCTCGCTTGGTCATTGTTGCGTCAGGCAAAAGCATTGAAGAAGAATGGGCAAGTTGAGCGTGCTCAGCGTCTGGCGCGGCGCGGTTTGTCAATCAATTCGCTGGCGTGGTCGCTCCAACCTCAACTTGTGCCGATCCAAATTCAGACGACACAAATCCACTCTCCCAGAAAGTAACGCGACAAGGATCGTAAGATCATGGCAAAACGCTTTTCCTCCCTGCCCAATAGTATGGCACCTCGCATCGGGCCGAGCTCAGCGAGCCGATTAACTGAATCCCGACATCTCAATGAAGTTGAACCATCTCAAACCAATCAACTGGGCTTGAAGACTGTTTCAGCCTCAACGTCGCCACGCCTGTTGGAAAAACGTCTCAGGCGCGGACGCCGCCTGAATTGAAATGCATCGATGCGGGCGAAACCGTTGGATCGAATTCTAACCCTTGTGAATGATGAAAGTAGACCGAAATGTATATCGATGAGCTGGAGCAAGATTGTACGACAAACCTTGATCAACTCGAGGACAGGACGTGCTTGGTTCTGGACGATGATGTTGTCTTTCGAGAAAGGCTCGCCAGCGCATTAACAAGAGTCGGCTTTATCGTCTCGACTGCTGGCTCCGTTCGGGATGGGTTGACGATAGCGACGCATAATCCACCGGCTTTTGCAGTCGTTGATCTGCGCCTTGATGATGGCTTCGGGCTTGATGTGATCGAGTGTCTGACACTGCATCGTCCAGAAGCGCACACCGTTGTATTGACGGGATATGGCGCCTTGCCGAACGCAGTTGCCGCGGTCAAGTCTGGGGCCCAAAACGTGCTCGCCAAACCGGCGGACATTGAAGACGTAGTCAATTCGTTATTGGCGGACCCAGAACAACAGCCAGAGCCACCCGAATGCCCAACCGAGCCAAACCAGGTTCGGTGGGAGTACATTCAATCGGTCTTCAATAAGAATGATTGTAATGTCTCTCGAACAGCCCGATTACTGAATATGCATCGTCGCACGCTTCAACGCATTCTACAAAGCCACCAGGCTGCTGAAGAAACGCGCGTCGAGACTATTTAGTCGAGTTTTCGATGAAGATCGATCGCTACCTAATCGGGTCGAGGATTCAGGTTAGATTGTCCTTTAAGTTTTTTTGCGGTGCCTGAAATCTCAAACCTCATCCTGATCCTTGGCGACCAGCTATCACAATCCTTGGCGTCCCTCCGGCACGGAGACCCAGAACGCGACCGTGTACTGATGGTCGAGGTTGTTGAAGAAACGACTTATGTTCGGCATCACAAGAAGAAGATCGCCTATATCTTGTCGGCGATGCGCCACTTCGCGGTCGAGTTGCGCGGTTCTGGTTGGCAAGTTGAGTATGTACGCCTTGATGACCCCGACAATTCAGGCAGTTTCACGGGAGAGGTCGAGCGCGCATTGAAACGTTTCGGTCCAACCCGTATTCTCGTCACTGAGGCCAGCGAATGGCGGGTACAAGGGGTGATCCGAACGTGGACAGAGAGTCTCGACTGTCCCGTCGAAATTCTGGAAGACGACCGGTTTATCGCCACGTACGAAGAGTTCCGGTCTTGGGCTGACGGACGCAAGCAATTGCGCATGGAATTTTTCTATCGCGACATGCGGCGCAAAACTGGACTGCTGATGAATGGCGATCAGCCAGAGGGGGGCAAATGGAACTTTGACGCCGAAAACCGAAAACCTGCGAAAGCGGACCTGTTCATTCCGTCGCCGATGCAAGTGGTCCCTGATAACATCACGCAGGACGTGCTCAGTCTCGTCGATCAACAGTTCAGCGACCACTTCGGAACTCTCAAACCCTTCTGGTTTGGGGTCACTCGCGCAAGCGCGGAGGATGCTCTTGAGCATTTTTTGAAGCATGCGCTTGCAAGTTTCGGTGACTACCAGGACGCGATGCTGGAGGGGGAGAGTTTTCTTTATCACTCACTCTTGGCACTGCATATCAATATTGGGTTGCTCGACCCGTTGGACGTCTGCCGGCGCGTTGAAAAAGCTTACTATAGCGGCGCCGCGCCGCTGAATGCCGCGGAAGGATTTATCCGACAGATCATTGGTTGGCGCGAATATGTGCGCGGCATCTATTGGCTAAAAATGCCGGACTATGTGGATCAGAATTTCTTTGGCAACACGCGCCAGCTCCCCGACTTTTATTGGACAGGAAATACCGATATGGCCTGCCTGAGGGCGGCCGTCTCGCAAACCCGCGAGGAAGCCTACGCGCACCATATTCAGCGCCTGATGGTGACCGGAAACTTCGCTTTGCTGGCTGGGATAGACCCCAAACAGGTGCACGAATGGTATCTTTCTGTCTACGCCGACGCCTATGAATGGGTCGAACTGCCTAACACGCTTGGCATGAGTCAATTCGCAGATGGCGGCGTGCTGGCGTCAAAACCCTATGCTTCGAGTGGCAATTACATTCACAAGATGTCCGACCATTGCAAACTTTGCCGCTATGACGTGAAACGTAAAACCGGCGAAGGCGCTTGTCCGTTCAACCCGCTTTACTGGGATTTTTTGCACCGTAATCGCGGCAAGCTCTCGTCCAATCCGCGAATGGCTCAAATGTATCGAACCTGGGACCGGATGAACGAGGAAAAACAATCCGATTATCTGAAAAGTGCTGCGGACATTTTGGCGCGGCTCTAGCCCAGCTTTCACAATGGTGCCATCGAGAACGGCCACGCTCTATCCTGCTTGCTTGCGGTCCAGCCCCCCAATTCGCTTCCGAGCAGAAACAATTGGAATTGTAACGCTTCGACGCCTGCCCGCCGCTGCGATTCACTAGAATTTACGCGGGTATTTCCTTGCCGGCCCAATCGAACACGCGGCCGCTGTCGGATGGATTGAGCCCGGCGAGGACATCCAGTAGCATTTTGGCTGAACGTTTCGGCGAAAACAGTTGTCCAGATGGAATGTTGCTCTGAAATGGGCGGGAGAGTTGAGTATTGACGGTTCCCGGGTGGAGTCCCACAGCAAGGAATTGATCGGACCGATGCTTCTGTTCAATCGCATAATTCTTGATCAGCATGTTGAGCGCAGCCTTAGAGGCGCGATAAGCATGCCAACCGCCAAGCTTATTGTCTTCAATTGAACCAACGCGCGCAGACAGCGCGGCGAAAATTGCTCTTTGATTGCGCGGAGCGAGCGGCATGATGTGCTTCGCGATCAGAGCAGGCAGGATAACATTAACGTTAAACAGGCGTTCGAAAGCGTCACGAGATTGTTGGTGGTACGACCGCTCAGGGCGCACGGCCTCGCCATCGGAAAGTGTGCCAATCGCCACGATACAAAGGCAGCAGGGGCCTGCTGCGGCTACTTGTTTTGCGATAGATGACAGCGAGGTTTCTTCCGACAAATCGGCAACCAGTGGCACAGCGCCGTCAATCTCTGTCGCCCGTCGCGAAACAGCAAAGACTGATTGATAATCATTTCGAGCCAAGACTTCGCGGACCAAAGCTGATCCTAATCCACCGTTGGCGCCAAATATTAATGCGTTCATTGGGTTGAACGTAGATCGACCAAACGAATGATCTAGCCCAGATGTGTTGATCCGAACGCTAACTTGCCTTCTGCCGGAGTATTCTAAGGCATCCGATCTCCACGGGCTGACGTATTATGTTTGTAAGTTGGAGGTTTCATGCGGTTTTTTGTTCTGCTCGTTTTGTTGGCATGCTTATCGGAAGGCCCGTTGGTAGCGCAGGCCGATATTTGTGAGACCCTGGTCGAGCATTCCGGGGCGGCTAAAGAGAGCCCATGGCAGAGTGTGAATGACAATGTCATGGGCGGACGATCCAGCGGACGGACAGAGCTGGAAAATGGTGTGGTCACGTTTGCTGGTGTGACGAATACTAATGGCGGCGGCTTCAGTTCGATCCGATTGAGAGTTCAGCGCGGCATCCTGACTGGAGCAGACTACTTAAAAGTGCAGGTGAAGCGAGATGCGCGCGCTTACTCGATGACTCTTAGGACCAATGTGAGGTCTTACGGTCGGCGTGTAGCATTCCGTGGCCCGCTTTTAGGCGCGCCAGAGGGGTCCTGGGGCGAAGGCGTTTTATCATTCGAAACACTAGAGGCATCGATCTGGGGGCGCTCGGTTCCGGACGCCAATTTTGATCCAGGCGAAGTGATAGAATTAGGAATGATCATCTATGACGGAAACGATGGCTCTTTTGAGATACAATTCAAGCGAATTGAGGCGTGTACCAGACCTATACCACCGGAACTTAGCGCCTTGATTGATTGAGCACCTTATTCATCGTTCGCAAACATGACCCATGTTCTTTTTGACCCAATCGCGAACGCGACGCAGTCCATTTTTAATGTCTCCTCCTGACCCAAAACAGACCTTAAGCGAACTCCGGTTTTGCCCTTGTCGCGACACCGCCGCTTAGCGCTAACGCGCAATCACGCCTCTTCCAGCGCCACCAGGATGTCACCTTCCGGCACTTGCGCGCCGAGTTCGGCGCCGACGGTCTCAACCACGCCGTCGCGCGGTGCGGTCAGCGAGTGTTCCATTTTCATCGCTTCCATCACGGCGACGACCTGACCCTTCTCGACCGTGTCGCCGGCTTTGACATTGACCGCGATGACCTTGCCCGGCATCGGCGCCATCACCGCGTCGCCGCCGGCCAGGGCCTCGGCTTCGGCTTCGAAGTCCGGCACTTCGACGAGGACACTGTCGCCGCCCGTCGTTACCGCAAACCGGCGCGGTGACAGGTCGGTGACGAGCGGCATGGAAATGTCTTCGGCGACGGTGTGTTCGGAGGGATCGAACCAATCGGCATCCTCCCCGACCGCGACAGCGGTCTTGGTGACGGCGGCCCGATTCAGGCGCCAGCCATCGCGCACGGTCCACGGGTCACCGGCATCGTCGCCCAGCAGGACGTCAGTGACGGCCATGACGGAGGCATGCTGATGCGCCTCGGGCGCCTGGCTGAGCGCATCGCCCTGCTCGGCGATCCAGTTCACATGATGGGTGCCGTCAATGAAGGCATCGGCCAGAGCGCAGCGGCGCAGGAAGCCGATATTTCCAGGCACGCCGACCAGCTGCAAATGGGCCAGCGTATCGATGAGATTGTCATTGGCCTGCTCGCGGTCCTCGCCCCAAACGACCAGTTTGGCGATCATGGGATCATAGACAGCGGGCACGCGGTCACCGCTTTCAAAGCCCGCTTCCCAGCGCAGCCAGTCTGCGTCCGCATCGGCCAGCATGCCGAATTCTTCAATCAGGCCAGCGCCGGGGCGGAAGCCATCGGACGGGTCTTCGGCGCAGATTCGGGCTTCGATCGAGTGGCCGAGCAGTTTGATATCTTTCTGTTTGGCCGGCAGTTTTTCGCCGCTCGCCACGCGCAATTGCCATTCGACCAAGTCCGTGCCGGTGACCATTTCCGTCACCGGATGCTCGACCTGCAGGCGGGTATTCATTTCCAGGAACCAGAACGTGTCGAGCGCCAGTGGCTTGGCGCCATCGACGATGAACTCGACCGTGCCCGCGCCTTCATAGCCGACTGATTTGGCCAGCTTCACCGCCGCATCGCACATGGCTTTGCGGACCTTTTCCGGCATGCCGGGCGCCGGGGCTTCCTCGATCACTTTCTGGCGTCGCCGCTGCAATGAGCAATCGCGCTCAAACAGGTGAACGGCATTGCCGTGACAGTCGCCAAACACCTGTACTTCGATATGGCGCGGCTGTTCGACCAGCTTTTCCAGCATCACCCGGCCATCGCCAAACGCAGATTCGGCTTCGCGTACCGCGCTTTCAAGCTCGCCCGCGAGTTCACCCGCTTTCGAGACCAGGCGAATACCGCGCCCGCCGCCGCCGGCCACAGCCTTGATCAGGAGCGGGAAACCAATCCGTTCGGCTTCCTTGGTCAGGGTCTTGGCATCCTGCGCCTCGCCGCGATAGCCCGGCAAGACGGGCACGCCCGCCTCTTCAGCAATCGCCTTGGCGCGGTCTTTCAGGCCCATGGCTTCAATCGTGTCGGCTTTCGGGCCGACCCAGACCAGGCCGGCTTTCTCTACCGCACGGGCAAAGGCGGCATTCTCGGACAGGAAGCCATAGCCAGGGTGGATCGCCTCGGCGCCGACCTCTTTCGCGGCGGCGATGATGCGGTCGGCATCGAGATAGCTCTCGGTCGCCGCAGAGGCACCAATCCACACCGCTTCATCGGCTTCGCGGACATGTTTGGCGCGGGCATCTGCATCGGAATAGACGGCAATGCCGCGAATGCCGAGCGCCCGGCAGGTGCGCATGATCCGACACGCAATTTCTCCACGATTGGCGATCAGAAGCGATGAAATCATTAGGCTTCGTCCTTACACGTCTTGATTACTGGCTGGTCATAAAACCTTGCCCCGGGGTCCTCTTACCGCCTAAGCTACCTGTGAGGAAAGAGTAAGGGGAAACAAATGGCATATGCATCTGGCGTTCGCCTCAGCAGTCTGGCGGGGATCATTGGCGCAGGGGTCGGTGGCTATATTGGCTATACGCAAGCGGCCGATGTCAGCGACCTGACGCCGATCAGCGGCGCGCTCATCCTTGGCGGTGTCGGACTGGTCGCTGGAAGCGCCGGCGCCTTCCTGCTCAAATCGGTCATGCAGTTCGTCATCTACGCGATCATGCTCGGCGTGGTGGTGTTCGTGTTCCAGAACCAGATCGAGGCGATGACGGGCATCAACCCGTGTGACGCCACGGTGGAGTTCCTGAGGGATCTCGGCTTACCTGTGAGTATGTTGCCCGGGGTCGAGTGACCTAGCTCGCCCAGTCGGGTTTGCGCTTCTCCAGAAAGGCGGTCAGCCCCTCCTTGCCTTCTTCGCTGGTGCGACGATCGGCAATCCGCTTGGCTGTCGCCCGGCTCAGTGCAGGGCTGTAGGGCTCGCCGGTAAAATCCAGGACCAGGTTCTTGGCATCGCGAATAGCGCCCGGCGCTGCGCCCATGGCGAGGTCAGCAATGTGCTCCTCCATCCCGGCAAGCTCTTCCATGTCGGAGACTACGTACTGAACGAGCCCAATTTTTTCGGCATAGTCGGCATCGAACATTTCCGCCGTGACGAATAGCGCCTTCGCCCAGCGCGGACCGATGGCGCTGATCACGAATGGAGAGATCGTCGCCGGGGTCAGACCGAGCCGCACTTCACTGAACCGGAACTTGGTGCCTTTGACCGCGACCGCGACGTCGCAGGCGGCGACCAGACCGGCGCCGCCGCCCATGGCTGCGCCTTGCACCAGCGCCAGCGTCATCTGCGGCAGTTCGGCCAGCTTGCGCAGCATCTCTGCCAGCGCCAGCGCGTCCTGTTCATTATCCTCACGTGTCCAGTGCTGCGCCGCTTTCATCCATTCAAGATCGGCCCCGGCCGAGAAACTCTTGCCCGCCCCGCGCAGGATCACCATGCGCAACGTGTCCTGCTCTTCCAGGGTTTCCAGAGCATCCGTCAGCTCCTCGATCACCTGGCTGTTAAAGGCATTGTGCCGGTCCGGACGGTTCAATGTCAGGATCGCAATCCCCTCGCGTGTTGCGTCCAGGGTGATGGTCTCATATTCGCTCATATCTGCCTCTCTGCCGCTCTCGTCACTGTAACCGCAAATTCGACGACGCGAAGGCCCAATAGCCGCGGCAAAAAAGAAGCGCCCGCAAACCTTGCGAGCGCTTCCTCGAGAGAGTGGAGGTTGGTCAAACCGGTGTCTTAAGAAGACCGATCCTTGTCCTTGTCGCCGTGCTTTTTCTTCTTGTGTGCCTTCATCGCGGCTTCGAATTCAGCAAGCGTCAGCTCGCCATCATCGCCAGCGACTTTGGCGAATTTTTCGCTGACTTCTTCGGCTGTGTATTTGCCGTCAGCTGTCTTGTAAGCGACATATTCTGCTTGCGTGATCACGCCGCTCGCATCCGCATCAATCTTGTTGAAATAGTCGGCTGGAGAGCCGGCATGCGCAACCGCAAACGCACTTGCGGCAAACAGACCGAACGCACCGGTCAGGAGTTTGGTTTTCATCGAAAGTTCCTCCCTGGAACAGTTTGAGTGAGCGCCTGTGAAGGGCGGCGCACTACAGATGTAACAATCTTGCGTGTTACATTTGTAGTTACCATTTTGTAATGAATCGAGAATGGCGTGAGGCGCCCGATTTTTACAGGCGCCTCAGCCAATAGGGACGAAACTGCGCGGCCTTACATATCCCCTTCAGAAGACGATTCATGTTTCGCCTTCGCCGCCTCCATTTCCGCTTCCGAGATCATGCCGCTGGCATCTGTGTCGATTTCAATGAACTTGATCAGGGCGTCCGCTGCGGACATCTCTCCAGAACTCGTTTTCCAGCTGACAAACTCGCTTTCGGAAATGAAGCCATCGCTATTGGCATCCACGGTAGCGAAGGTGACGTCTTCGCCCGCCGAGGCCGAAAAGGCGCAGGCGGCAAGGCCGAGTAGTAGGATGTATCGGGTCATTGGTTTGCTCCAGTGTTTCACACCACGACGTGTGGCAAGCAAAAGACTGCCGCCGCCGCCGCGCAAACACCCGTGACGTTTCCGAAACCTGGGTGACAGGGCTTTCACGACAGAATGGCAGGATTGGCGCGAATACCCGCCATTAGGGCGCGACTCAGCGGGCACTACACGCGCACAACGGGTTACACGTCAGACACCGTGTCGAAATTTTAATCGATCGCCATCACGCGATGCGGGAGATTACATCCGGAAGACGCCAAACCCGCGCTCATCAAACGGCGCATTCAGGGCCGCCGATAGGGCCAATCCGAGCACGCGGCGCGAATCCGCCGGGTCAATGATGCCGTCATCCCAGAGCCGCGCTGTCGAATAGTATGGCGAGCCTTCATGCTCATACAGGTCGCGGATCGGCGCCTTGAAGGCTTCTTCTTCATCGGCTGACCAGTCTTCACCGCGACGCTCCATACCGTCGCGCTTGACCGTCGCCAGGACCGACGCGGCCTGTTCGCCGCCCATGACCGAAATCCTCGCATTCGGCCACATGAACATGAAACGCGGGCTGTAAGCGCGACCACACATGCCGTAATTGCCAGCTCCGAATGACCCACCCGTGACCAGGGTGAGCTTTGGCACAGACGCCGTTGCCACTGCGGTCACCATCTTGGCGCCGTCCTTGGCAATGCCGCCCGCCTCATACTTCGAGCCGACCATAAATCCGGTCAGGTTTTGCAGGAAGAGAAGCGGAATGCGTCGTTGATCCGCCAGTTCGATGAAATGCGCCGCCTTTTGCGCACTTTCGCTGAACAGGATGCCATTATTGGCGAGGATCGCGACCGGCATCCCGTAGAGATGCGCGAAGCCGCAGACCAGGGTGTCGCCGTACAGCTTCTTGAATTCATGGAACTCGGAGCCATCAACCAGACGCGCGATCACTTCGCGGGCATCATAGGGCTCGCGCACATCCTGCGGGACGAGGCCGTGCAGCTCTGCCGGGTCGTAAAGTGGCTCTGCGGGGTCCTGAAGACCGACAGTCTCAGGCTTCGGCAGGTGCAGCGTGCGCACGATTGAGCGGACAATTGCCAGCGCGTGGTCATCACTCGCCGCATAATGGTCAGCGACGCCCGACTGGCGGGCATGCACATCAGCGCCGCCCAGGTCTTCGGCAGATATCACCTCACCCGTCGCCGCTTTCACCAGCGGCGGTCCGCCAAGGAAAATCGTGCCTTGCTTGCGCACAATCACGGTCTCGTCCGACATGGCCGGTACATAGGCACCGCCCGCCGTGCATGAGCCCATGACAGAGGCAATCTGCGGGATGCCCTTGGCGCTCATATTGGCCTGATTGTAGAAAATCCGTCCGAAATGCTCGCGATCGGGGAAG
>SPJK01073334.1_pt1 | contig 12411 bp, 16 predicted proteins | sample 3741771 | NCBI WGS metagenome assembly SPJK01 (sample SAMN10925997, study PRJNA522277) | cold seep metagenome | isolation source: Elba SIP-enriched marine methane seep metagenome, extraction at timepoint T2 | place: Italy: coast of Elba, Mediterranean Sea | reverse complement strand
TGGCGTTGCTGTTGGCGTCGATTCTGTTGTTGATGCCGTAGGCGACGAGGCCCCCGACGACGGAGATGATGGTGATGACGAGGGATGCGAAGCCGATGATCGATTTCCAGTCGGTCCCGGAGGTCCGCATGTCGTCGATCTTGCGCGCCTGATCGGCCAGGGCGCGGCCCAGCTCCGATCTGGTGTCGGCGATGGATCTGGAGACGTCGTCGAACGACCTGGTGACGTTGCGCTCGAACGACTCGAACTCGTGGCGGTATACGAGGTCGTGAGTCTCGGCCTTGGAGGGCCTGGAAGATCCGGAGGAAGAGGACGGCATGAGGGGCAAAACTACCACATGTGGATGGCCAATGAGACTTTCCACAAGTAGCGACTAAGGTCCCAGAATTCCCATACGCTGCACCGATCTGTCACGGGAACCTGCAAGTTTTTCGAAATCGCAAGCCCCTGGTATCCCCGTGCTTACGGCGTCCCCCGAAATTAGCGCATGTTTTCGGCAACAGGTTCGGGGTGTGGATTGGCTACCTACCCGTTATTTCGCAGTCGGAAGACTACGTTACTCCCCATGCTACTCGCATGGCTCGCTTCGGCTTCGATGACGGGTCACCCGACGACGCACACGGAATACTCGTGTCCTTCCCCTGGAGGCCCAGGGCTGGTGCGGCAGCTTCAGGCGGGGCCCAACGGGCTCGACATGCATGCATACATGCATCCACCCATGCATCTGCACGCCAGGGATACGGTGGAGCAAGCCCGTCAACGGAATCGGGTCCGCCATACAGGGCCTGCCCACCCTCGTCGTCGTCGTTCAGATGAATGCATGCATGCATGATTCGGCCGCTGGCCTTGGACGAACGCGTCATACGACCAACAACGCCTACCAGTCTACCCGCGTCGAACGGTAACCGTATGTGAGACTCCCACGGTTCCCACAGAACACCGGGGTGGGTATGGGAGTGAGTGAAGTAGCTAAACAATAGAAGAGACTCCCAAGGTTCTTGGCCTTGGAACGTGACCCCCCCCGAGACCTCAATACCTGAAGTGTACTTCAGCAGTTTCCTCCCCACACCCCATACAAAGAGCCATCGAAGCCTCTAGTACAGTGAGTATGGTCTCAATGTGTTGTCAGTATTGCGGCATAGCGTGCTTCGCTTCCCCTGTGCGCGCATGGAGGCGGACGATTGCAAACCCTTGCGGCCACGCAACTTAGCTCGTGCCGCTGGAAACTTTGCGCCGTGTCGGCGACGATGCGGCTCCTCGGCACGGATGCCGGGAACACAACCACCATCTACTCCACTACTCAGGAGAACGTGATGACTGACAACGGAAATGATGCCTTCATGGCTATCTTGGAGAAGCTCAACCAGCTCTCCAACAGGATCGACGAAGTTGAAGAGGTTGCGACCTCTCCAAAGAAGAAGACGAAGACGAAGAAGACCAAGAAAGATGAGAGCACCGAGCCCACCGTATGGGCCAAAGTGGACCTCATCGGCTTGGTCTCTCAGGGTGACAAGATCCCTGCGAAGGCGGTGCTTGACGAGCTGAAGGAGGCCGGCTTCCAGTGGAACCGCTTCACTCGGATGTGGTACGGCGAGAAGGCCAAGCTCCCCTCTGGTCTCGTGACCATCTGAACCACCAGTAGGGCCACCGCAATCGCCTCCCATGCTTCGGCACGGGGGGCGCTTTCATGTACTCACCACAACCTCAGGAGAACACGATGAAGATCACCAACCGCGCCAACGTTGGACACGGCGCTGACGGCTCTCACGCCATCCAACTCTACACCTGCAACGGCTTGTCCATCACCATCCACACGGCGCCAGATGGTCACATCCTGTGTGCCGATGCGATGGATGCAGAGGGAGAATCAATCCTCCCGTCGGCTCTCACAGAGCCAACCATGGACGCCCTCGCCGCTCTCCTGTTCTGCGTCTCCATGGATGCACGACAGGACATCAAAGAGGTCTATGAGACCTCCCAAGCTCTGGAGCGGACACCATGACGTTCACCACTCCAAACCCAACACCACCGTGTCCAGAATGCTCTGGTCAGACTGTCGCGGTGGACGGAAACATGGTGTTTCAGTGCACCAACTGCGAGAGTTACTACCTTCCGAATAAGGCTTGGGAGGACACTGCAAAGCCGTCTACCGAGCCGGTGTTGGTCGACCCCGATGGGTTGACTACCGAGCCGTTCGTGGATGACCACTTCGGTCCTCTGTATGGGGAAGACATCCCCTACACCGTCCCCTTCGAAACCGAGTCGAACATAGATGACTGCATCCCCTTCGAGGATCATCCGCCGACTACCGAGACGGACACAGACGACTACGGAGACGGCTCTTTGGCGGCTGAGGTCGATTCGCTGATCCTTGCTCTCAGACAGTCGATTGAAGAGCAGAGGTCTCAACGAGATGGGCTTCTCGAAGCCCTGGCCTCTTTCGAAAAGGAAGATCGCAGCGAACGAGGACGAGTCGCCTTCCTCCAAGGATACAACGACACGCTGAGAGCCGCTGTGTTCCTCGTGTGTGGACTCGGCACCCTCACAGCCGCTATCTGCAAGCTGCTCGACATGGGCTCAGCCAGCTACGTCTGGGAGGCCACACAGACAGTCGTAGCCTCCATGGTCTACGTCTGGGCGTTCTCCCTCGTCTTCGAAGGGCTCCTCCACCACTTCACCTCTCGGAGGAGCAAGTCATGAAGTCAATACCATCGAAGTTCACGGTGTGTGGGAATGAGTCCTGCAACAACCCCACCGAGTTCGTCATCACCCACGTCGGTCCTGCACCGGACGGTGACATCAACAAGGCCACTGTCACCTCTCTGACCTTCTGCAAGGAACACAGAGGCGTAGCACTCATGACACTGATCTCTCCGGAGAGCATGGGGATGACGAAGACAGAGGACATGTCCGAGACCGACTACGAGGAGGCCAAGGACACTCTCGATCCAAAGAGTGATCTCGCCTCGAAGATGGAGGCGATCAAGAGGATCAAGAACCTGTTCCTCGATGAGAAGGGAAGACTCAAGAGGGGTGACTCATGAGCACCACGATCAAGTCTCTCAGAGACCTACCCGAACTCATGGGAACACCCGTTCCCGAAAACCACCGGAGAGCACTACGGATGGTCAACGCGATCACCGACTCCATTCAACAAGGAGTCTGCCGAGTCGTGATGTCCTCCAAGGACTCTCTGTCAGACAAGGAAACCCAATGGATCAACGACAAGATCCGCCGACTCGGAGGAAAGACAGATGACCAGTGACGTGACGACCAACGACAAGCTGTACATCATCAGAGACCAGAGGATGGTAGACCTCGATTACTACCAGCCCTACCTCTACTTCATCAGGTCGGATAACGGCAACCTCGAACGGTCGATCAATAAGATCAGAGAGGGCAACTACAGAGAGGTGATCGCCGACATCTGTATGAGAGGCTTCGAGGAAGCGACCGGGTATGACTTCACCAAAGTCGACCGGGGAAACACCTACCTCGATGTCACACTCGGTGGAGAGGTGAAGAGGACACACACCGGTTACTACCTCGCTCTTCGGACGAAAAGGGGCGGGGATGGATTCCGGGAGTACTACTTCACGGCCACCAGGTCCAAGAAACAGCAGGCACTGTTCCGGCCCGAATCGATCAGTGAGAACCGCATCGTCAGGCCGTGGTCTTACAGGATGTGCTTGCTGAATGACTTCCTCGAAGAGCGCCTCCTGTCTCTCAGAAGCGACGAGTACTACGCCGTAGACATCCACTGATCCGGCTCCGCTCCCAGCCCTCTTTCGAGAGGGCGGACAGGGGCGTCGGTAAACCCTTCGCGTCGTTCATCACCTTTGGCGGGTGGTGTCCGAATTACACGCTGCAACATCTCTCCTGAGTCGGGAAGGGGTTGCAGGCGTCCCACCATTGCTTCGACCCAATAGAACACCCGGAGACTGGGGTGACACTGCCGAACGTGAGACCCTCGGCATGGAAAGGGCGAAGTGAGTGAGAAGAGGACGAGCGATAGTCCCCCAGTCTCCATTTATCACCGACAGGAGAGATCACCATGAACGAAGAAGAACCGAAGGATGATGCGAGCATCATCAACACCGAACACGTTGGAGACATCGACAAGCTGAAAGACGTGCTGCCCGATGACTGCTTCCTCACCGAAGATGAGTTCATCCATCAGTGGCGACAGGCATGGGGCATCGGCGTCATGGACGCAGAGGGAGCAACCAAGCTCTCCTCACTGATCCTCGACCACGCCATCCTGCTCAGGCAACTCAAGATCATGAGTGGCGACAGGGAGGCACACGAAGTGGCTTTCGATGCAATCCCCAAGTCGTTCGTCAAGACCGCTGAGTATGCGATGGAGAACGACTGTTCCATCGAAGAGGCGGCCAGGAGGATCGGCAAGAACGTCGCCGACCACGGCAAGCTTCCTTCGAGGAAGGACAATGAGCCAAAGCAGAGCTTCACTGACCGACTTCTATTCGGTCGGGACAACTAGCGACATCACCTACACGTTTCGAACACTCAACCAACCACCAACCACAAGACGGAGAGAACAAATGAAGCCTTCAGAAGCTATTCGAATCGCAACCATCGCAGCCAACGCCAACGAACCCTACCTGTTGGTCGGCCCTCCCGGCATCGGTAAGAGTGCCATCAACAAGGAAGTCGCTCGACTCACCAACCGAACGCACATCATGGGACACCCGTCTGTCGAAGACGTGTCGGTGCCCTGTGGTCTGCCGATGGACGCAGGAGACCACGCGGAGTTCAAGCCATACGGCGTGCTCCACAAGGTCTTCAACTCCAAGAAGAAGACCCTCTGGGATCTCGAAGACCTCGGCCAAGCTCCGAAGTCAACTCAAGCGGCATACATGCCCTACCTCCATGCTCGTGAACTCAACGGACGCAAGATCCCCAAGTGTGTCACGATCTGTGCGAGCACCAACCGCAAGGAAGACAACGCCGGTGTCGCTGGACTCATCGAACCGGTGAAGTCACGCTTCGGACTCATCATCGACATCGAGCCGGACGAGTCGGACTTCCGCAAGTGGTACAACTCGACCGGGTTGCCCAAGGTCATCTCTGGGTTCCTCGCTTCGAGGCCAGCCGCTCTGTTCGACTGGAAGCCCAGTAAGGACATCAAGAACCAGGCGACACCGCGAACCTGGGAGAAGGCCGCTCGACTCCTCCAAGAGTACGAGGTGCAGATCAAGTCGGGAGCCATCGTCGAAGAAGATGTCGGATACCCGATCCTCACTTCATTGTTGGCCGGTGCCGTCGGCATGACATACGCCGGACTCTTCGGAGGGTTCTACGCTCTCGGGAATCAGATCGGCAACGTCGAAGAGATCTTCAGCGATCCCGAAAGCTTCAGCCTTCCGAACGACCCGACGCACATGGCGTTCCTCTGTTCACGGATTGTCCAACTCGCTTGTGACGATGGTGAAGAGAAGGCTCAGATGATCCCGAAGATCTTCGACAAGATCGGGAAGGCGTCTACGGATGCTGCGATGCTCATGTTCCGTGACATGATCGCCTCGTCCGACAGCTTCCTCACGTCCCCATACTACGAAGAGTGCTTCGCTACCGATCTCGGTGAAGAGATGATCGAAGCCCTTCAGACTGCCTGAGACACTCGGTCCCGCCGAAGGGAGTTGCATCTACGGTCTGACCGCTGTTGATGCGACCCTCCCATTCACCGCCTAACACGCCCCTTCGGCGGGGCCACTTTTCATAGGAGGCAGTTATGGGAAAGCACTACGGAGATCTAGTACAGGTCGCCAGTCCCAAGTTGTTAGATGTTCTGCATGCGTCGGAACGAGGCACGAAGAAACCACTATGCGGCGAGACTGGTGATTTCGTCGGCGGCTCGGATCTTCTTGTCGAGAGGTTCGCCAACTACAGACGCTCATGCAAGAAATGCGTAGCGAGAGTCCTCGCCGCGACAACACTCGAAGGAGAGAACAAATGATTGACGCCAAAAACCAAGAGAGACACAAGGAGTTTCGGAACTGCGTCCTGGCGCTCTCTCAGAGGCTCCCGGCGCTATCGGTTGCGTTCAAGCTGATCCCGGTGTTCACCGAACAGACACCGCGTTTCTCGACCGACGGCACCTACATCTTCCTCAATCCAGGAGCTTGGGATCACTCGACATTGAATCAGAGGCGTTCGATGGTCGCCCACACTGCACTTGTCTGTATCTACGGACACGTATGGAGGAAGGGCAACAGGAACTCCAAGCTCTGGTGGGACGCCAGCAACATTGTCATCAACCTGAGTCTTGGTGACTTGGAGATGGCTACTGGTGGCTATGTCAACACCACGTTCGCTCGGATGGACGACGGCAATCACCACTACTTCTACAGACCACATTGCGTGGACAGCGGAAGTCGACCATCAGTTGAGAGGGTCTACTCCGAGATGATTCGTGAGCATGACCCTAGTTTCAAACCTAGCACTGGTGGTGGTGGTGGTGGTGGTAATGGTGATGGTGGTGGGGAGGAAGACATCCCCGCTGCACTGAATGAGTTCCTCAACGCTTGCCCGTCCGTCGGAGCGACGATGGAACACAAGCCCGAGATGAAGAAGGATGCCCCGGCCACGTTCGAGTTGACCAAGATGGATGAGGGTGCATGGAAATCATACCTCGCTGACAGGAGATTGAGTGGTGACCTGAAGGGCATCGGTAAAGAGGTGGACTATGCATTCCTCCACCAGTCAGCCGAGAAGGATACTTCTGTCGACTGGAGAGATGTCCTTCGAGAGCACATCGAGATGTCTCTCACTGGAACAGAGGACTACTCGTGGAACAGGCCGAACAACAAGTACGGATCGGCCACCGAGTTCCTCATGCCATCATCGATCGGAACCAAGATCGGTGACGTCGTCATCGCTATCGATACCAGCGGGTCGACAACTGAGTACCAAGACACGTTCTTGGAGGAAGTCCGGAACATCGTCGGTGATATGAACCCGGACTCAGTTCACTTCATGCAGATCGACACTCGCGTTCACCACTACCAAGTCCTCGAAGCCGACGACGAAGCGTTGATCGAGAGCGATGTCACTGGTGGTGGTGGATCGGACATGACTCCTGCATTCGACAAGGTCTATCACGAGAACATCAGCCCGAACCTGATGGTCTTTCTCACTGATCTCCACGTCTATATGCCAGAGACACCTCCCCCATATGAGGTGCTCTGGGTAGTCCCACAGGGACTCCAAGATGATTACGGAGATCACGAGTACAACTTCGGCACCAAAGTGGTCGTCGACATGTCGGTATAGAACCATGACAACAAAAGAAGAACTCTCTGAACTGCTCCAGCGGTTCGGCATCCACATTGGGTTCGTCAAAAAGAGGGACGCCTTTGCAAAGAGGCTTCTTCAAGGAGGCAAAGTCCCAACTGAAGCAGAGCTACGACTCATCTGGTACGAACTGAAAGACAAGCGGCGACTCCGTAACCCAGGAGGAGTGCTTGCCAGGATCTTGGAAGACGGGACCTGGTTCGACTTCGTCAACGACATCAGAGCGATGACGAACTACCAGAACCCAACGCCAGATGACTCCGCCATCGTTCATGACCCTGCTCAATGGGCCTACTCCCGAGTCGTTGCAGATGGGAAACCAATCCCAACTGTGGCGAAGGAGATGGGACTGACAGAAGCGAAGGTCATCGCCCTAACAATCCAGGGTGCCAAGTCTTACGGGGACGATGCGAAGAACCTCGCCGACGCCGTGATCTCTCAGCACAAGGAGCACGATTGACACGACTTCAACGATCGAGAAGATCGGGTCATGACGATCAAGAAGAACAAGGCAGGCAAGGCCAAGGGATGGCGAAGGGCCAACAGGGCACCGGGAACGGTAACTCTTTCGGTTCGTCCGGAGTGTCACACCAAGTGCAAGGAGGTCCGGAACCTCCTGTCTGTACTCGAGGGAGACTACGTGTCTCTCTCCGAGACCATCGACCAAGCCCTCGACCTACTGAAGGCACACACACAGCAGATGCTCAAGGAATCTGCGAACGTCCGAGACCTGATGAGGTGACCAATACATGCTCGATAGAAGCACATATCTAGGAGGCCACGATGCTTCAGCCATTCTTGGCCTCAACCCCTACCGCACACCACTCGATGTCTACAAAGACAAGAAGGACAAGACCAACGAGCCCGAGAACTATCGGATGGCGAAGGGCAAAGCTGTCGAACCGGTGATCGCTGAATGGTACCGCAACCACGTCGGTGGAAAGTGGGTCACGTTCGGACAGAACACCGACCGAGAGCTTGAGATCTTCCACCCCGTTCATCCGTTCCTTGGTGGCCATCCCGATGGAGTCATCAAGCTACCGAACGGTGAGATGAGGATGGTGGAGATCAAGGACTCCAAGCGACCACAAGACTGGTACGACGGAGTGCCTGAGATGCACCAGGCACAAGCCGAGTACTACCTCTCTCTGCTCAGAGAGAACGGACACAAGGTGAGTTGCGTCGTCGACTTCATCGCCGATGTTGGATCAGAGAAGGAACCGAGGGTCGTCTCGGTGAACTTCCAGGTCGGACACATGAAGTGCATTCTCGATGAGTTCTATGCCTGGTGGACGGAACACATCATCAACGACATCGAGCCAGCTCCAACCAACCCAGCAGAGTGTCTGGCGAAGTGGCCAACCACCGGTGGCGACATCGTCGCAGGAACACAAGAGCATCAGCTCATCGCCGAGAGATACCACGAGATCCAAGACATGCTGAAGATTCTCGCCGATGAGAAGCAAAGCATTGAGGTGTCACTCAAGAGAAGCCTCGCTGACGCAGAGGCAATCGTTACCCCCGAAGGAAAGAAGATCGCGACATGGAAGACACACCAAGCCGAGAGGCTGCATCAGGAGTCTCTGAAGAGTTCGTATCCGGAGGCTTACAAGGCGTGCCTCAAACAAAGCAGCTACCGGAGGTTCGCAGTGCCTCGCTCTCGGCGGAAGAAGTAAGGGAGCAGGTCAACCTCATCCAGAAGGTGATGATGGACGTGATGAAGGACGGCACTCACTACGGTGTTGTCCCCGGATGCGGAGACAAGAAGGTCCTTCTCAAGCCCGGTGCTGAGAAGCTGGCTCTGACATTCCGATTCTCCACGATGATCGAGGTGGATCGCCACGATCTTTCAGGCCAACACCGTGAGTACGACGTCCGTGTTCACGTTCGGCATTCGGACACACACGTTCACCTCTCAACTGGTGTTGGCTCCTGTTCTACGATGGAGTCCAAGTATCGGTATCGACAGGGTGAGATGAAGTGTCCCAACTGCAACGTGCCAGCCGTCATCAGAGGCAAGAAGGACTACGGCGGTGGCTTCCTCTGTTGGGGCAAGAAGGGTGGCTGTGGCAGCAAGTGGTCCGACGAATCACCCGAGGCCAACACGTTCCGCTTGTCGATGGGCAAGGCGGAGAATCCGGACATCGCGGACACCTACAACACCGTCCTGAAGATGGCCAAGAAGAGGGCGATGGTAGATGCCATCCTCTCCGCCACCGCTGCGTCTGACATCTTCACTCAGGACTTGGAGGAAGAGCAGCCGGTGTTCGAGGAACCACCACCACCAAGAGAAGACAACATCGGCGAGCCGCTGTTCTTGGATCTCCTCGACAAGATCGAGTTCTCTCAGAGGGAATCTGATCTCAAGGGCATGCTGCCCTCACTCATGAAGCTGCCCAACTGTCAGCGGAAGAACGAACTCCGATCTGCATACGGAGCCAAGCTCGTGGAGCTTCAGTCATGAGAGAGTACAACTCGTCAACAAGGCTATTCCAACGGATGAACCTTCAACTGGTGGTCGTGCCAAAGCCACCCGTCGTCTCGTTCTGGTTCGCGTATCTGTTGATCTTGTTCGGATCGATCTGGGTTCTCGTAGACCGGGAGAGCATTCATCACACCAGAGTGGGGCTCCTCTTCCTGATGCTTGCGGTGGCTATTCACATGTCTTCCAGGGCATCGCATGACCATCGTGTGTATCACGCCATCAAACACGTAGACATGCTGGCTCTCCGCGCAGTCAGTCACAACCTCATCGTTCACGGCCTCGAAAAGACACTGGATTTGGACGAGGAAACAAAGGACCTGACTCGGCAAATCATGGCCGACATGGAGAAGGAGGAAGCAAATGAGTAAGGCATACACATCTAAGCTGACCAATCGATCTGAGTTCGAAAGGACTGAGCTTCACGTCATCACCATCCCGGCAGATGAGGGTGGCATCGACATCGAGAACACCTTGCTCATCGACGAGCTTGGGAACTCATGCCCTCACCGCTTGGAGTCCATGTCTGTGGAAGGGAGGTTCTACACTCTCTACTTCATCGCGACACTGGACCCCAAAGAGTCTCGGACGTTCACGCTTCAAGAGGCACCGAACAAGCCACCTGTTGCCATGTTCTCGGGCTTCCAGTTCGGCAAGGCTCTCACACGCCAACTCTTCGGTGGTGCCGACATCATCGTAGACATCGATGGCAAGCGGTGTTCGATCATCAACTCACCAACCTCCATCGGTATGGAGCTGACCTCCAACGAGGTGGTGAGGCAATACAAGCTCTACGGTCGGGTCGGTAGTTCACCGATGACATACTCCCTCCTTCTTCAGGTGGGCAGTGGTCTCGAATACATGGACTTCGTGTTGGACCTGACCGCGTCCGACTTGTCCGACAAGGAGAACGTCGACTGGGATCTTGGCAGGTTGAACATCGAGTTCGCCGGCATGCACCCTGAGATCAGGAACCCATCCCGACTGTACTCCTCTGAGTACAAGGACAACAGACACATCGTCACCGTGGACGAGGCTCACAACTGGGTCGAAGGAAGTGGGTGCCGAGTCCGTGGTCGTGTGTTCTTCGAGGCAAGCGATACGGTCGACGCATACCGACAGTCTGTAGTCCGTGGGTTCTGCTACGACTGGCCCGAGTCTGGATCGTATGGACTCTTCAAGCACCTCCCCGGTCCTCCTGGTTGGATGACTCCCGGAGCGATCGAACAGGTCTATACGGACTCGCTCAAGGGCTACCAACCGATGTCGGTGTGGGGTGACATCGTCCTCGGCATGCACAAGGAGAACCACACTGCCGGTGTCTTGGAAGACATGGGCGGAGTCTTCATGTCCGAGTCGTGGATGACTGGCTATGCGTTGGATGTCTTGGAACTCTTCGGAGACCAAGAAGTCTGCCGTCCAACGAGGCTGAAGAACCGGGATGGCAGTGACTACACCGACTACGACCGTCACCACATCTGGGAGGGGCAGATCTTCAAGACCTCGCCGAACCACCCGAAGCCTGGCTTGGAGTTCAAGCCGAAGAACCACGCCGGGTATTGCGGTCGATGGATCGAGAAGACCGGTGCCAACTGGTTCATGACCTACCTGATGCTGACCTCAGACTTCGGTATGAGGGACACCATGAAACACATGGGGGATCTCATCGAGGCCGAACTCCAGATGGACACTGGACACCCTGTCATCGACGGACCCGGTGCAGCGAGAGCCATTGGTCACCGGTTGCAGATGGGTCTTTGGTGCAACCTTCTGTCTCCGTTCCATGCTCTGAGAACAGATCTCGCCAAGAGGATCTATCAGGCCGGCGAGGTCATGGCGAAGAATGGATACAAGACTCTCGGAGTGTTCAACGACAAGAGCAACTCACGTTGGTTCGGTCCGGTAGCGTTCTCCATGCCTTGGCAGGATGCACAAGCAGCCCAATGGCTGGTTGCCGCAGCCATCCAACTAGACACAAACCTGGCGAAGATCACTGCCATGGCTGCATGTGAGGCCGTAGCCAAATACGGCATCGGTGAATGGGGATCGGGACAGTCGAAGGTCTTGGGTGTCTACGGAGCCGTCCGCATGAGTGACGGTGAGGTCATGTGGCCAGACAACAGAGGCCAAGAGACACCACGGATGTTCAACAACTGGGCATTCGTCGCCATGAGGTATCTCTCTGACGCAAGCCCAGAGGATGCTGATCCAGCACTCATCGAGAAGGCCAAGGCGTTCGTCGAACAGGAACTCAAGACTCGGGGGAGCAACTCCCGAGAGGAGATCGCAAAGCACTCTTACCACAAGGCGCTGCCATGAAGTTCAACGAACTCACAGTCGAAGAGATGGTCCGACTCCAGAAAGATTGGTCGATAAGAACATTCGGACCAGGAGATAGAACCGAAGGGCTCTGCGACCACATCCGTAAGGAGCTGAAGGAAGTCGAGGAGAGTGGAGGATCACTCGATGAGTGGATCGATGTTCTGACTCTCGCTATCGATGGATGCTGGAGAGCGGGAGGCTCACCGGAAGAGGTCGCTCTCTACTGGACCTACAAGCACATCAAGAACCGGAAGCGAGAATGGCCAGACTGGAGGACGGTCCCGAAGAACAAG